>Ga0193717_1000170_pt1 | contig 55440 bp, 62 predicted proteins | sample U2c2metaG_FD_145900 | JGI IMG/M metagenome (GOLD analysis project Ga0193717, IMG submission 145900) | Soil microbial communities from a riparian zone of the East river system, Colorado, United States - U2c2 | ecosystem: Environmental > Terrestrial > Soil > Riparian zone | place: USA: East River... | reverse complement strand
CCTGAAAACCGACTAGAAAATTAACTGAAATAGACGGCGACCCGTTATCTTCAACGATACACTGATCTTGATGTTCGATTTCGGTAATTTTCCGTTTCTTGACGCTACCCACAATTTTCGATTTGTGGCTCACCGGTATGTGAAAGATGCCTGTCTTGCCGATGTAGCTTTCGAAGTTTTTACTGTCGCAATAATCATAAACGCTTACAAGTTTTTCGACATCGATAAGGTTCCGGTTGCCATCATCGACCGTTACGATGACGTAGCTGCCCAAATTGAAGTCAACGCCAATTATCTTTCCGTTTACATTTCGCGCCTTATCATCGCTTTTAAACGTGCCGACCTTGCCGACATTTTGCATGTAATCCAGCAGCGTGGTTGTTTCTCCGGATTGGGCTGTCCTAATTTCCATAAGTCTTTTGATTTTAGAATTTTTTACACAGTTCTCCGAACAATAGAATGGTGGAGTATATGAAACTACATCTTCCAGCTTTAGCCGCCTTTTAAAACGGTTTTTGCAATAGTTGCAATGGGTTAAATTGATGCTTTCAATTTCTTCGGGAGTTGGACTAAAGTGATTCGGTTTCATATAAGCGATTTATTTTTAAATAATTCTTTACAATTTTTTGCCAAGCTTTCATATCTTCAACATGGCCTTTTGTATATTCTAATCCGTTTGGGCAAATGCAAATAAACTCAATTATCGGGATAACCGGCTTATAACCGCCGCTAACCGCAATGGCTGGTTTTTCGGTAATTGGAAATTCTGTTTTCATAAGTTCGTTTTGTTGTTTCGGAGAATACTATTTTCAAAAGTCGCCACTGCGGTTAGCGGTTACTCGTTAGCGGTCAGTTTATGAAAACCGCTGCTGAAATTGAGCAATGAAAGGAATGGTTTCAAATAGAAACTGATCTTTTGAAATTTCATCCCAATTTCCTGTAATGTGATGAGCGGTCGGGTTGGCGTGGAAAAATTCTGAATCGTGTACATATAATTCGATACCATGCGCACCTTTTTCGTCTGTTTTTTCGCATTTGAAATAATATATGCCAGGAGGAAATGATTGATGGTGTTCAAAAATTCTTTTATAATATTTTGACGCTTCTAATAAAACCGAACCGCTAACCGGCGGTTGGCGCAATTGCTTATTTTTCTTAACTTCACTCATAATTTCACGTATTAAATTTGTTGGTTGCGGAAAAATCTCGGTTCGCTGGCTCCGCAACTTCGCCAACCGCTTCGACGTTACCGGCAATGCTAATCGACGCGTTGAAAATGCCGGTTGAAAGCATAAATAACAGCATCACGAACTTTTTTTGGTTGGTTTGATTTTTTCTGCTCAATCAATTCAAATTCTTTAATGATATTAATTCCGGCTAAAATGTCGGTTTTACGACCACCGTACATTCCGGCATCTGCGAACATTGAAAACGCTGAAAGCATAGTTATCATTCTGCCTACTTTATCTGAACTTTGTCGCTTTGAGACTTGATAATATCCAACGCCATTCACAGTAATATCAGCGGCTTTCTTTTGAACGATTACAATATTTTGTTTCTGAGCGGCTAATATTGCAGCTAAGAGCACAGACTTTCCTGAATTATCGGCGCCAATTATTCCAATACGAGCACTGCCGGTAACCGCGGCTTTGTCGAGATCGCTGGTTTTGTTTTCGTCGGAGAGTACTCCGGTAGTTGGTAATTTTTCCATCGTTTTACGTTTTTTGGTTATTGGCCGCGACCGTCGCAAAGCCGTCACTCGTTATAAGCTAACCAGCCTCGCGGAAATCCGGATCGTAAATAATTGCAGAATTTCCATTGCGTACACATTCCGTGTAGTTATAAAGACATTCCGGTTTTTTGGGTTGATTTTGTCGTATTTTCCAACATTTTATTTGCAGTCGCAATGACATCTTCCATATACTTTTTTTTATAATTATTCAAAGGGTCCCCAGCCTGCGGAAGCATTCTCGTATGCTCATCAATCATCACTTGCAGACCTGCGCTCAAAGCCTCGTTTTTAGTATCAAATTTCAATTGCTCGCTATACGGATCAGCACCGCAAGCAAAACCAAAAGAATAGATTAGACCATAGTGCCAATTATCGCCGAGCTTTTCTAAAGTGATGGTATTTATAATGCAGCGGTCACCTTTTACACTGATTTCGACAGATTCTCTAATTCTTTCAGTTAATTTTTCCTTCATAGTTTGTCGAGAAAAATGGAACTATCGTCAGTTCTTTGTTTATGAACAGCTGAGGGTGTTGTTCAATGAAAATAAATGCAGAACTCCAGCAGGAAAATACATTTGCCTTGTCGTAGAATTTAATTTCATTAAATTGATAATGTAAATCGATATTTGGCGGGAACCCGGTTGCTGTTGCAACGACTTCAAGAATTTTGTAGTTCATAGCTTATTAGTATTGTTACCGTATAACATCTCCTTCAAAACCTTTTCGACATCAGTTTCCTCTTCTTTGAGATTTTTGTATAATTCCGGTTCGTGTTTTTCAAGGCACTTTGCGCACCACCAGATTCCGTCTTGTCCTATCGGGTTTACTCTTAATAATGGAGCATCGAAAACAGAAGTTCCACAATTTTTACATTTTATTGACATTTTTCGCTTTTTGAGATTGTAGATGATAACTATGTGATTGTGGATTTAATAATTTTTCAATCTTGTTCTGTTTATATTGGATGATGCGGTTTAACCGTACAATGTCTTTTTTCTGCTCCAAATATTGATCTACGACATACAGGATGACGCTGGGAGCCGTCTTAAGTTTTTGCTCCGTTGCAACGAGCTCCAATTGCTCACGTTGGCGGTCGGTAAAGCTTCGAATATAGGTGCCGTTTTTAATCATGTTATTGAAATGTAGATTTTTTAAGGTTTGAAGCTATCAAAAGTCGACAAGGTCGCTTACAAGAATCTCTAGCGCCGAGGCTAATTCGCTCAACTCGCCGAGCTCAATTTTTAACCAGGGCTTGTCCGGGTTAATTCCGAGATCTTTAATTTCATGGCGCTTGAAATTTGGCTTTAAATACTGGAAAATTGTTTCGCTTTCAGGCATGATTTATTAGACATTTATTAGACATTACCACTCCATGTGATCCGGCAGGCCGTAGGTTTCGAAATATTCTTTAATTTCGGATTGCTCTACATACTTGGCACGAATGATCTGCTGCAAGTTCCTGCCGATATTTTCGGGGTAATTTTTCCGGGTCTCAAATATTATCAGGTTGATTCTCCTGATAACAGTATCTTCTGCCAACGGGCGGCACAATTTTACCAGATTTGTTTTGCTAATTGAATAGGGAACTTTGGTTTTTTTGTTGTCTGGATTCATTCTGATAATATTTGATAACCGGTTAAATTTTAGCCTCTTACTTTTGTGAAACGGTAGTTTTCACCGTCATGCAACGGCCGAAGGTTTCCCCCAAAGGTTACAAGGTCATCCTGTGCGATCGCCATCGCTTCTTCTTCGGTATAGTCCTTTTTGCTATACTCGAAAATAGGGAACGCACTCTCCTGGTTTCCTGATTCCGTTGCAGCGGCACCGCCTTTAACTTTCCAGATAAACTCTTTTTCGCTGTGCGCTGCTTCCAGCTGTTCTGCGGTGTACCCGCTTATGTCAACTACTGATTGCAACGCCTTGGCCTCGTCTCCTTTGAAGAGGCTCTTCACTCTTTTTAAACTTGCTTTACTCATTTTATAGTTATTTGTGATTAATACTCATATTCTTGATCATCTATAGTCGTTTCTGACTGCGACGGTTCCTCCCAAAACGGGGTTTCGATTTGAGACCAGTCCGGTTCTTCAATTTCAAAAGGGATTTCGTGTTGCATAATTTTGATTATAAATTAATTAGCGATTCGTGCAGAATGTTTTTAAATTTATCCAGGACAAACGACTCTTCCGATTCCCGGTGATGGTTTGCCGAAAGAATTACCTGGATCAACGTTATGGCCTCGTTGGCCGCAAAGCTGAGCGTGGAGAACTGGGTCGCGTTTTCGATTCGTGAACGAAAGGAATAGTAAATCTTCTGAGCGATATCCATCAGCAGTAAATCTGTGTACCACTGGTTTGTATGGCGCACAGCGAGCAGGCCGCTGCTTTTGTTCACGATGAAAGTGTTGAGCTCCTTTTGCAGAATCTCGCATTCTTTCAGCTTTACTTTTTTGATGGTGATTTTTCTCATTTCGATGTTGCGATTAGGACTTCGTTCTCATAAAAATGAATGACATTGATGGTGCCCTTTATTCCAGGGTTTTTCTCCAGGTACTTCCCGAAATTCCGCAGCATCCGCTCACATATCTTTTCGGACCGCTGGCGGTCCTTCGAAATGATGGAATGCCAGGTTATGTTTTCGTGCTTGCCTTTGGTCAGGGCAACCATCTTGATTTTTGACTTTTTCTTGTCGAATATTGGTTCCATTGCTAAAATTCATCTAGGCGATAATTGGCTACATCGGTCTGGTACACCACTTTCTCGTTGATTTTTAAAAATTTCTTTTCAATCATGTCCGGCAAACGTTCGGAATATTCCGGGGGCAAATTGTTCTTGACATAGTCGAAGAGCTGCGTGAGCGTGAGCTTGTCCTTGAAAAAAGCGTTGAGCTTAGCTTCCAGTTTCCTGGCACAGCTCGCTGCGGTTTTCCGGTGGCCGGCATCGATTTCCTGTTTCTTAACCTTCGCATCATACGCGGCAAGGCCGTCAACGTGTTCTTTCCACTTTTCTCGGGTGTATTCAAAGCCTACAGATTTGGCCGTTTTACGGGTCACATCGAGGTAGTGATGCGGGAACAGGGGATTGACCATGTGATTTTTTACGAACCATTTTCGGGCCCACTGGACGCGCCAACGCAGGATTAAAATCTGTTCGGCAATAACATCCTGCCTGTTAATCTCGTGGTCCCATCGTCTCCAGCGCTGTTTGCGGAAGAGGTTAATTGCAATTTTCCACGATCCGACATAGACGTTGCCTTTCCGGTAGATGTTTTTTTGCAGCGTCTTGAAAAAATCTACCATTGCAATGTCGAAGAATTCTTCCCGGGTGATAAAGCCGGCGTTCGCCTGGGAATATAAAAGGCGGATATCGATAGGGCAATAGTTGTTGTATTGGCACGTTGCCAGATTTTCGGCGAGTTCCTGGTCATGGATGATCGTTTGCAGCAAATCGTCCGCAACTTTAACAATTTTTTCGCGGCCCGGCGAAATATTTTCCGCACTGTTGGTTGGTGTTCTGGTAAAAGACAAATTAAAAGGCATGAGCGGAGCGAATTCCTTATCATCTTGGGAATAGTTCACTTTCCCATTCCTTTTTAATTCATTTATAGAAGTTCCAGTAAGCTTCACATTATCATCAGGAACTATTTTCCCTTTCTCTGGGGTAACTCGCTGATTTTCAAGGCGTGTCAATTTGGAGTTGTAGATGTCCTTCACGACGAGGATTTCGGGGTTAAAACGCACCTCAATTGCCCTGTTGCGGCCCGCGAAATGATAGTCTGTCAATACCTCGAATTCGCGCAGCCTTGCGATATGGTTCCGGACAGTTTTCGGGCAAACGTTGAGGCTTTTGATGCCGTTTCGTTTTAGCTGGGTGACTTTCCACGAGTTAAGCTTAAACTCTTCCAGCGGTGTCTTGTGCGTGATGCCGCAACTGATAAAGCGATTGTTTTTTATGGAAAGCTGCTGGTTATAGAGGCAGAGCAGATTCTGTACGACGAGCTCGGTGCTATACTTTAACGTTATGAGCTTTCGCTTCTGGACGATCATCCCGTATTTTTTGCAAAACTCTTCCGCCTTAAGGTTGTATTCGGTTGGGTTTAGCGCCTTGTTCTGTTTGTCGTTGATGAAATGACTGTCGATCTGAACCGTTGCGAGCATTTCCTTGTTTTCCTTGCGATATTTCCGGACAATCTTGTTATGCTCGGCAATGCGGTCGTTTTCCTCAATACACATGAAGTTTTTCAGTGCGGCGTGCTTCCGGTAATTGTCCATCGTTTTGGCGAATGCTTCCTCGATGATCGCGGGATAAACCGCCATAATCGTTTCGGGGGCTGCCGTTGCAACGGTCTTTTCGGGGCTGGTCTGCTTTCGAGATTCAAGGCCAAAAAGATTGGATGCCAGGTGTAGTACTTCTGGGGCCAGTGGTGTTTTATTCATTAGGATTCGATGATGGGTTTTTAACTTTGGTTCCTGTTCTATGCTTCATCTGCTAATGCTTGTAATCTTTTCTTTCTTAGGAGCTGCAACGTCTGTTGCAACATATATTTTTCTTCTGTGTCAGCGCCGTGATTGAAACCGTAGGACCTGTAAATATCGTCGAGTGATTCAAAGGCAATATGATAATCCGCAGCGGTTATGGTGCGCCTTTCGTCAGGATCGATATTCATATGGGCGTCAATTTTCGTGAAACCCTTAAAAAGTACCTGTGGAAGCGTTCCCCGGGCTTCGGGGGCTCGTGGCCTTCAATTGAAAGGACAACGAATTCGGCCAGAATGTTATCCATGCGGATCCTGAACTTAAAACAAAGCTTGATGACGTGGTTCAGCGGAATATCCAGGAGAATAACCGGGCTTTGCTGAAATTCGCCTTCGGTACATTTGATCTTCTTTCTGATCTCTTTTTTATTGAAGCGGACTTTGATGGTTTCTTTTTCCATAGGGCAGAGGTAACCGCTACACCGGGAACAACGCTCGTGTCATTCCCAGTTCACGGAGTTTGGCAGGCTAAACTGCTGGTGGTATTGTTATAGTTGAGTTTGCAATACTTGTTTGGGCCGTTTGAGCAACATCGGCAATATGATCGCGCGACATTGCGCCGTATTCCAAACGGCGGACTTTCTTTTGGCTTTCTTTACGGGTAACCGGTGCGCGTCAAGCATTGCAACGAGCTGTTGCAACTCCGTTTCCGGAAGTGACTCGACAGCGAGGTTGTAAATAGTTGTTGCGCACAGTGCCATTACGCCCGGAGTTTTTCGCTACGTTTTTCCTGCGCTTCGTTTTTGGAAACTTTCTTGGCCACCACATAGTCGATGATCGCATCTTCTACGGCGTCGTTCTCGTCATAACCGCAAACAAAGCGGCGCACAGATTCCTGGGAAAAGAATTTTCCCTTGGCGTTCCTGATCTTTTTCTTTTTCAGGTGATTGGCAAGCTCGGGCGAATATTGGGTCCCGATTACTGCAATGATGATTTCTTTGTCTTCCGGTTTAATCATGGTCCTCGTTTTTTTGGTTAACCAATTGTGCTTGTTTATTGAGTATCTTCTTCCAACACAGCATCCTGATCTCATGCGGATAATTGAAACCGAAAAGGAACAGATGCTTTTGGATAGCCTTCAGCATGATTTCCGATTTCGCCTCCTGGATGTGGTTTTCAAGGGCGAAAGGCGGGTATTTTTCGTGCGGCAGTTCATTCCGCAGGATTTTGAAAATCTCCCTTTGGGCCTTAATCTCCCTCCTGAACCTCTTGAGTTCTTTAAAAGAATACTCTGGGGCGATAGTGGCGATTGCCTTCTTGCATTTCCTGACTTCCTGTTCTGAAAATGACCCGCGGATCACATTCATAATTTCGTTTTCCTGGTGTACCATAATCTAGTTTTTACGGATTAAAATTGCCGGTATTTCACTTCTCAAATAATATACTCTCCGGGACCCGATGCCGTAGGCGGTAAGCTTCCCGGCTTTTGTCCATTCCCAAAGGGTGGACAAATCACATTTTAAATAGGCCGCAGCTTCTTTCCTCAAAAGGATTTCGCTGTGCGGGTTTTTCATTATGTTTCGAATGATGATAGTTATTTCTGTCTGTATGATATCACGCAGCATCGTTTTAAACTCATCAACTTGCATTGCCATTAATGCCATAAGATTGGTTTTGATTGGATTTACAATTTGCTCACGATCGGGGCATAAACTTTGAAAATTCCTTTCTGCATTAAAATGAAAATATTTTGCCGTTGCAACGAACCGTTTTATATATTAGTGGTTATGTTTTCACGGCTGAATCACAACGAATTCATGTTTTGATAACGGCACAAATAACTGCAAATAATTGCATGTAAACAAATAATAACTGCAAAAATTTGCATATTTATTTTAAATATTATTTATGTACTTGAAAATCAAGGAAATAAGAAAGTTAAAAAAACTTAGCCAAGAGACCTTGGCTGAGAAAACGGGGCTTTCTGTACGCGCTATTATTGATTATGAAAAGCCAAATTCAGATATTACTATAAAAAAACTGCAATTAATAGCAGATGTTTTAGATGTTTCTTTTTTCGATTTACTAAAAACAGAAAAGGGAGTTAAGTACCAAAATGAAGATGCTTTACGTTTTGTTCGTGATTCAGGAGATCAAGAATTGCTTACAACGCAAAGAGATTTGATTGTTAGTTATAAAAAACGCATTGAAGAATTAGAAAGACAACTTCGAGATAGACCGGGAAAAGCAGCCGCTTCTTAATTACCTGGAAGATATATCGAAATTTCATCGACGTAATTGTTGTCAATGATTTTGATGTTATTTAAAAATGTATATTTTTACATCGTTGCAATGATCGTTGCAACGGTTCCAGATTAATTAAGAAGTTAATTTAAACAATTATATTATGAAGTATTTATTACTGTTAATAAGCTTTTCTATGTTTTCACAAGCGAAAGAATTTGAAGTGCTGAAGAAAATAAATGGAGTTGAGATATTCTCAAAGTCTACAATTACAAAATCAACTGAAAAAAAAGATACCTGGATTGTGGAATTTGAATTTAGAAATGTCACCGATCACGATATTTACTACAAATCTATAGTCCAACAACCGACCAACATGGAGAAACTTGCTGGTGAAAAGGAAAAAAACGTTGTAAATTTTGCTACTATCTCAATTGAAAATTCTAATGCCATGAGTTTTATTAGCGATCAATATGCGTTTTTAATTGGTGATCGTATACGCTTGAGAACAGATAATAATGAAAATATTTATGTTATTAAGCATGGAAAAACATATACCAATTCAATGGATTTCCGTTCAAATAAGGGGATTGAACCTATTTTAAGTATTCAAATTATCAATAGTATTTCGTTTACAGAAAGCTTTTCAGATTTTTATTAGCAACAAGTCGTTGCAACGAAACATTGAAATAAATAACAATACTATACCGCATACGATTTACTTTTTTTGGCTTATTATAAACCGCTGGTGGTACAGGATTTATAAGGGTTTGCGAAGCACCTCCGAATTGTGGTGCCGAGGGTCGCCGGTTCGAACCCGGTCATTCACCCTGATTATAAAAGCTTCGGAGAAATCCGGAGCTTTTTTGTTTTTGTGTTGAATCCTGTTTTTCTATTAGATTACGGGAAATTCTCTTCATTAAAAAAGGCCTGCCGTTTCCGGCAAACCTTTCTTAACTTAAACAAAATTGAAACATTGATGACTGTTTCAAAGATAATCTTAGGATTTGGCAGTTCAATTAACTTATGGTTAAGTTACGGCCAACTTATTTCAGGTCTGATTTTACCGCCTGAAGGAACAATTGCTGTTGGTCTATAAACACATTGTGGGAAGCGTTTTCGAAATAATGCAGGTTGTCTTTCCCTATAATTTTTTCGAGCTGCGAAATTTGTGCGGCAGAATAAAGTCCGTCTTCCTTACCATAAATCCCAAATATTTTCACTTTTTTAGCCACAAGATTTTCCAGATTTTTGGTAAGGTCGATCGTGGTGTAATTTTCGTTTTTCCAAAATCCCATCGGCGCCTCGCGCGTCATTTCCTTCATGTATTTGAAATCAGGATCGGCTGCAATCGATTTGTAGATCGCGCCCGCTTCGGCTGTGGGTTTCTTTGGCGAATAAAAGCCGTTCTGCATGGCATGCATAAAAGTATAGGAAGCATATTCCATACTTGAAGGATCCATTTTTCCGAGCATATCGAGATACTTCAGGCTTTCCTTATCGTCTTTCTCCGTGTATATTTTCCTTGCCGAATTCTGGATGGTTTTGAACGATTCCTGTAAGGCAACCGGCGCGCTGACCAAAATTATGGCGTTCACCTTTTCGGGATATTTTTCGGCATACAAAGTTGCGATAATTCCGCCAAAGCTATGTCCCATAAGGGTTGCTTTAGAAATATTGTATTTTTTCAGAAGGCCGTTGATGTCGTCAAATGTCTGTGTAAAATCGAATTTCGCATTGGCATCGACAGAGCGTCCTTCGCCGCGACGGTCATAAACGATGACGAAAAATCCCTGGTCGGCCAATTGCTGCGCCGCTGAAACTTCAAAGCCTGCAGCATTGTAACCCGGGCCGCCATGAAGGAATAGTATCGGTTTCGCCGTAGCGTTTCCGAAAGTTTTGACATATAATTCCTGCGCCTGGATGGCACTTGCAGAAAGCATGAGAACAAATAAAAGGATTAATTTTTTCATGTGATGTTTTTTTAATTTGCCTTTGGATACGGGCATTTCAAAAATGTTACACTTTTACTTTTCGTCGTCGAATTGGGTACTGATTTCTTCAAGGTTTTCAATGACAGCGTTGATTTGCCGCTGCTGTTTCCGGATAGTCCTTTTGCTGAGATAAAACCAACTGAAGGCAAACCAAAACGCCGTGATGGCATAATAAAAAATCGCCCAGCTTAAGGTCATCCGCAGGGCATATTCAAACATGTACATGAAAACCCCTACACAAAGCAGCAGGAAATACAGGTTCATGATTGTGGTGTTCAGGAACGCCTGCTTTTTCTTAATCAGCAGCATCTGTTTCAGGTAATCGGCATTATTGGTGGCAGCATCGCTTTTCCGGGTCAGCGGAATCAATTTCGCCGTGGCGATGATATGCATGACAATACCAATCACGACAAGCAGGGTGCCGATTTTTGTAAGCAGCATTTTGGGTTGGTAATAGAATACGATGCCAATAATGAAGACCATTGTCAGGAACAATACGATATTCACTGCTATAATCTTCCTTCGCGTAATTGCCTGTAATTTTTTCGCTTTTGCAATGATTTGTTGCGGATTCGTTTCAACCGCATTTTGGCTTTGCCATAAATCTTTAAAGTTAGTCGCGGTCATAATATTTGAATTTTTCAGTTAATTTTTCTTTGATGCGGTGGATTTTTACCCTGACATTGGCTTCGGAAATCCCGACGATTGTTGCAATTTCAGCCTGCCTGATGTCTTCCAGTTCGAGCGAAATGATGATCCGGTCGAGCTCTTTAAGTTCGTTGATACATTGATACAGAAATGCAATCTTGTTGTCGAGCATCGGCTCGGGAGCGGTTTCTGCGATTTCGCCCGGGAAATTATCCTTTGGCAGCCGCTTCTGTTTTTCGAGCTGTCTCAGGCAATTGTTGACCGCGATCCGGTAAATCCAGGTGCTGACGGCAGATTCGTTCCGAAACGTTGCCAGCTGCTGCCAGACAATCACAAAAGTGTCCTGCGCAATATCCTTCGCCCAATCGTCGTCGTTTACATAACCGCGGCAGACGCGGTAGATTTTCTGGAAATAAGCGGCGTAGATTTCTTCAAATTGCATAATAGGGATTTAGTTTTTCAAAATCGATTTCAGTTTGGATTCCGATAAAGGTAAAATGTTACAAAAAAAAACTCCCGGTTGCGCGGAAGTGTTTTTAAAATGTCATTTATAATTGATGCCCCGGATTATTTCCCGTCCTTATCAACAATAATGCGACTCTCGCGATTGGCCAGTTCCCATGCGGTCACAAATGCCAGTTGCGCCCTTTTTGCCAAAGCGCTGTATTCGATTTTATCGGGCTTATCGCCGGGCTGGTGGTAATCGGGATGCGTTCCGTTAAAGAAAAAAACCACCGGGATTCCGTGTTTGGCAAAATTATAATGGTCGGAACGCGAGTAGAAATGGTTTGGGTCGTCGAGTGCATCGTATTTGTAATCGATGGTAAGGTGCGTGTATTTTTTATTGGCTTCTTCGGTAATATTGTACAGATCTGTAGAAAGCCGGCCTGCGCCAATGCTGTACACATAATCACTAGTCTGCGGATGCAGGTCGTCGCGGCGTCCGATCATATCGATGTTGACATCTGCAACCGTATTGGCCAAAGGGAAAAGCGGATTTTCGGAATAGTAGCGCGAACCATGTAATCCGTGCTCTTCGCCGGTTACATGAAGGATTAGAATGGAGCGTTTCGGTCCGTGGCCTTCTTTTTTAGCGATTTCGAATGCCTGTGCGATTTCGAGCAGCGCGACCGTTCCCGAACCGTCGTCATCGGCACCGTTGTAGATTTGGCCGTTTTTCATTCCGACATGATCATAATGTGCCGAAACCACGACGATTTCCTCAGGCTTTTCAGAACCTTTGATAAATGCCCAGATATTCTCCGAATCGGGCAATGTTTCGCCCCGGGATTTCTTGTTCATAAAATCGGCAGGTACTTTCTGGTAATAACTTTCAGCGCCAACAGGAAACGGAATCTTATCCGATTTGTACTGGTTTATAAGGTACTGCCCGGCTTTCTTTTGCCCTTCAGATCCGGTTTCACGGCCTTGCATCTCATCGCCTGCGACAATGTACAAATGGGTTTTTAATTCGGCAGCGGTAATGGTGTTCATGTATTTCGTCGCGTCGGAATTGTCAGCCGATACGACACTTTTGGTGTTTTTGCATGAAATCAGTACCAGTGCGGAAAGAACAAGCGCAATTTTCTTCATAAAATTAGAATTTAGTCAAACATAAGGAATTAATGTTTCCTGAAAAAAGAAAATTAATGAATATTGAGCGCCGTATATAGCATGAGCCCAACCATGAAGAAAATCAGGAAGAACATATTGATGACAAACAGCCCGAAACTTTTGAGCCGCGATACCAATTTGCTTTCCTCATAAAACCTGCGGTGCGAGCGGAAAAAATAGAAGAACCACCAAATCATCATGATGAACACAAAAATCGCAATAAAGCTATTGAGGTCTTCGCTGATATAGGAGGTTGCGCTGTCGAGCATCAGGTAAATCGTCAGCGTAAGCAGTATAAACGAAAAATAATGCAGTGTAAAAATCCCGCTGTCGAAGTAATACCAGCGCTTCTTGTCATGGAAAAGCCAGATGAAAAAAGCAAAAAACGGCATGTACAGGAAAAGTGCCTTCGGGATATTATGCACAATGGATTCGGTAAATTTTTCCCGGAATTCTTCTGGCGTGGTAGATTCACGGATGCTCGCCAGTCTGCGTTCGGCCCATTTGCGCAAACCGGTCACTTTTTTCGCTTCGGGTAATGCGTTCTGGATCGAATCGAATTGCCTGATGGATTTGTAATCACCAATTTCGAGCCCGTCTTTTTTAGCGATGGTCCGTAAAGTATCCATGGCCTGCTTCGATTCTTTCGCCTGTGCTTCTTTAGATTTTACGACCTCTTTTTGGGTGCCATAAAATTTTAAATTGTTTTCATCTTTACTTTCCTTGTGCGGCAAAATGCCCATCAACAAAAAAGTGACAAAACTGATAAATATATAAAGCCTTACCGGAGCGAGATAGGACAGCCTTTTCCCTGATAGATATTCGCGTGTTAACGATCCCGGCCTGAAAAGTAAATTCCGGATGGTTTTCCAGAAAGCATTCTCATAATGCGTCAAATCCTCAAAAAAGTGGATAAAAAGATGGTGGAAAGTCTTCCTGCTGTCGGTATTTTCCTGGCCGCAGTTCGGGCAATATCTTCTTTCAACGACGTGCCGGCAGTTGAGGCATGTTTTGTCTTCTCTGAGTTGGTGTTTCCCCATAAATCTAGCTTGTTTCTAAAGCCTTAAAAATAGCAATTATTCTAAGACTTCTTTCAGGAAACTCACGAAAAGTTGCCACGAGCGTTTGTCGGCCTTTTCATTATAAGCCGCGCCTTTAGAATTGTCGGTCCCGGCTTCAGGATCGGTGAAGGCATGAACGGCATTGGCATAATAAACCATTTGCCAGTCGGCCTTTGCGGTACGCATTTCCTGTTGGAACGCCGTAATTTCCTCCGCAGATTGATACGGATCATCGGCACCGTGGCAAACGAGTACCTTGGACTTGATGGCTGTAATCTTCCGCGAAGCATCCCTGGCCAATCCGCCATGAAAAGAAACGACGCCCTTAACAAACATATTGCTTCTTGCGGCTTCAAGTGCCCCGGTTCCGCCAAAGCAATAACCCATGATGACGATTTTCTCCTTGTTGGCGCCCATATTGACCAGTTGGTCTAAAGCCAGCGCGATCCTTTTTTGGTATTCGACATAATTCGTTTTGTAATATCCGGCCTGTTTCCCGGCTTCTTCGTTATTTTTGGGATAATTCCCCTCGCCGTAAATATCGGCGATGAACGCAAAATAGCCCAGTTTTGCGAGCTTTTCAGCGGTTTCTTTCGAATGGTTGTCGATGCCTTTCCAGGCGGGAAGGATCAGTACTCCGGGTGCGGTTTTGAGCCTTGCGTTTGGAAGGATTGAAAACCCATTGAGGATTTGCTTGCCGTCTTTATAGGCTTTGGGCTTGAGTTGTGCGTTTGAAAATTGCATGGAAATCAGGGCTAGCGTAAGTAAAATATATTTCATGACTGTGATTATTTTAGAGGCTTAAAGTTATGGAAATTTTCCAATAAAAAAAACGCCGTTTCCTGAGGATTCGGCGTTTGATTTATTCGTTATTATTTGGATTTTTCTACCTGTTCTTTGCTTTTGGCCTTTTCCTTCATGGCTTTTCGTTTGGCTTCCTGCTTGTCTTTGGCCTCCTGCATTTTCTTTTTCTGGAAGTCGTTCTCTGCGGCGCGTTTGGCATTCTGTTCAGTTTCGCGCTGTGTTTGTCTTGGCGGTTCCTGTTGTGCTTTGTCCTGAATCTCATCCTGCGGATTGTCTTTTTGCACTTCCACCTGGGCAGAAGCGAAGAGCGTAAATGCAAAGCATATGACGGCTGTAAAAACGAATTTTTTCATGACAAATATTTTTGGTTGTTGTGTTTAAATTTAAGATTTTAATACAGACCCGCTTCTTTTTTTAGATGAATTAACCTATCTTTAACGTCTTATCAACCGCAAGAAAACCAGTAATTTATCATGCAGTCTTCAGCAAAAACAGTAGGCGAATACCTCGAACAATTACCAGATGGAAGAAAAGAGGCGTTTGCGAAACTGCGAAATGCGCTATTGCAGAATCTTCCTGAAGGCTTCGATGAAATCATGTATTACGGAATGATCGGCTATGTGATTCCGCATACTACTTATCCTCCGGGCTATCATTGCGATCCTAGGCTGCCGCTGGGATTTATCAACATCGCTTCACAGAAAAATTTCATCGCTTTGTACCATATGGGAATTTACGCCGACCCGAAATTGCTCGATTGGTTCGTTTCCGAATATCCAAAACACGCCAAAACAAAACTGGATATGGGGAAAAGTTGCATTCGGTTTAAGAAGATGGACGATATTCCGTTTGGCCTGATTGCGGAACTGGCCAAAAAAATGACGCCACAGAACTGGATTTCCCACTATGAATCGGTATTCAGGCGCTAAATTTTAATAATGGTAATTTTATAACATATAAAAAACGTGATGTAATCGGTCTTTGGGGTTTAATGACCAATTTTGGCTAACCAACGAACGAGACATTGCGATGAACACTACCTTAAAATTTCCATTTTATGCAAAGCTGGCATTTACGCTAATGAGCCTGATCTCCATTATCGTGATTTTCTATTATGGCCAGGACATCATCATCCCTTTATTAATGGCTGTGCTTTTCGCAATTTTGCTGCGGCCGGTGGTTGTTTTCCTGAACCTGAAACTGAAGTTGCCGAATGTGATCGCCGTCATGGTTGCCGTACTTTTGTTCGTCACTTTTTTTATCGGAATCTTTTACTTTATTTCCGTTCAGGTAACCGATATGGCGGACGACTGGGGGAAAATCAAAAACAATCTTACGATCCATTTCAACCACCTGCAGGAAATCGTACACGACAATTTTAACCTGAGCAAACGCGAGCAGAAAAAATTTATAGATGATGCCACGAAAGACTCCATGGCGACCGGCAAACAATTGGTCGGAACCACGCTGACGTCCTTTACGGATGTTTTCATGAACCTGATCCTGATTCCGATTTACACGTTTTTATTCTTATTATACAGGAATCATTTCATCAAATTCCTCAGCAAGCTTTTCCATGCCGACCACCATGCGAAATTGCGGACTATTTTAGGGCAGATCAAGGTCTCTGTGCAAAGTTACATACTCGGTTTGCTTATTGAAATGGTCATCGTTTCCGTACTTACATCCATCGGGTTTATGATTATCGGTTTGAAATATTGGATTCTGCTTGGCGTAATCACAGGAATCTTAAACCTGATCCCTTACATCGGAATCACCATTGCCGGCCTCATCAGCATTGTCGCATCACTTACCGGATCGGCAGATTTGTCGATCATTGTTGGTGTCATCGTCGTGAATATCGTCGTACAGCTTATCGATAACAACTTATTGGTCCCGATGATTGTGAGTTCAAAAGTCCAGATCAATGCGCTGGTTTCTATCGTCGGGATTATCATCGGCGGCGCAATCGGCGGATTTTCAGGTATGTTCCTCGCGATTCCCGTTATTGCCATCCTCAAGGTAATTTTCGACAGCATCGAACCCCTGGAACCCTGGGGCTATCTCATGGGTGACGATTTGCCCAAGACTTACGAATGGCACCGCATAAGATTCCCGCTCTACTCGGACGATTCAAGCAATACGATCGGTTTAGATCAGGAAGGGCAGGTCAAAATATTTACAGAAACGACCACAAACGAAGAAAAAGAAATATGAAACCCTATAAAAAAGTAAAGAATTATGCGCGCACCCGCACGATCGCACTCACCGATACTTCATTAGAGCACACGCTGAGCGCCAAAAAGTTTTTCACAGACCTCGCCGATGTATTTCTGTTCGTCGGGCAGGTATTCCGGAATACGTTCTCACGCGGTTTCGAATTCAGGGAATTCCTGAAGCAGTGTTTCCAGATCGGCAACAAGTCGCTCGCGCTGATTTCCATAACCGGAGTCATCATCGGTTTGGTGCTCACGATCCAGTCGCGTCCGGTGCTGGTTAATTTCGGTGCCGTAAATATGCTGCCGAGTATGGTCACGATTTCGCTCATCAGGGAAATGGGGCCGGTAATCACCGCCTTGATCTGTGCGGGAAAAATCGGATCGGGAATGGGAGCGGAGCTGGGTTCGATGCGCGTTACCGAACAGATCGACGCCATGGAAGTTTCTTCTACAAACCCCATAAAATTCCTCATTGTGCCAAGGGTTTTCGCGGCAACGCTGATGATTCCTTTATTGACGCTTTATGCCGATGCACTCGGAATCCTCGGAAGTTGGGCCGCCGCGAATATTAAAGGCGACGTAAGCGCGGTATTGTTTGTCACACAGGCTTTCCGCGATGTGGAGTTTATGGATTTTATCCCGGCTTTTATCAAAAGTTTCTTCTTCGGATTGGTCATTAGTTTAACAGGGTGCTACAAAGGCTATAATGCCAAAAACGGAACCGAAAGCGTCGGGATTGCCGCCAACTCGGCCGTGGTCATGGCTTCATTGCTTGTGATTTTTGTTGACCTGATCGCCGTACAGATAACCGATTTATTATGAAAAAGGAGACTAAGAATACAGAATCGGTAATCGAAATCCGAAATCTCAAAAAGAGTTTCGGAACGAAAGAGGTCTTGAAAAACATTTCGCTGTCGCTGCAGAAAGAGGAAAACCTGGTCGTTCTCGGGAAATCCGGGACCGGGAAATCAGTGCTTATCAAATGCATTGTCAGGCTTTTGAAAGCCGATGCCGGGGAAATAGAAGTTTTCGGGGAGGATGTCAACACGCTTGAGAAGGGAAAACTCGACGACGTGCGGAAAAGGATCGGATTCCTGTTCCAGAGCGGCGCACTGTATGATTCGATGACCGTCCGCGAAAACCTCGAATTTCCGCTGCGACGCATTAAAAAAGGACTGTCGGAAGCAGAAATTTCAGCGAAGGTAAATGAAGTGCTCGAAAATGTGGGCCTCGCCGAAGCTTTAAATAAGATGCCATCGGAATTGTCGGGCGGAATGCGGAAAAGGATCAGCCTGGCGCGTACGATTATCGTCGATCCGGATATCATTCTGTATGACGAACCGACAACCGGACTCGATCCTGTAACATCAAATGAGATCAGCATGCTGATTAATGACATCCAGAAAAAGTACAAAACTTCTTCAATTGTCATCACGCACGATATGGAATGTGTGCGCACCGTCGCCGACCGGATTATCATGCTCAAGGACGGCGAAGTGTATAAAAACGGCAATCTTACAGAATTTGAGAAAGATTCCGATGAATACATCAGCTCTTTTTTTAAAGGCCAAAACGTAGAATTAAATAAGAAATAAAATGGAAAGATCACAAAATTTTAAAGTTCGCCTGGGAATATTCATAGCCGTCGGGCTGACGTTATTCGTATTGGCCATTTTCATCATCGGGAAGCAGAAAAACCTGTTCGACCCGGTTTTCAAGCTCACGACGCGTTTCCAGAATGTGGGCGGACTCCAGGTTGGAAGCACCATCAGGTATTCGGGAATCAATGTCGGGACCGTAGACAATATCCGGATCGTCAATGATTCGACCGTAAAAGTCGACATGCTCATCAAGAAAGACGTGCAGCGTTTCCTGCGCGCCGATTCGGAAGCCGGAATTGGTTCGGAAGGAATCATCGGCGATAAAATCCTCGTGCTTTCACAAGGTAGCCAAAGCGCGGCGGTGGTAACGGATGGACAGAATATCCCGTCTGCGGAACCCGTTGAAACCGATGCCATCATGGCCAGCCTTCAGGTGACTGCCGATAATGCGGCGCTGGCGACAGGCGAAATCAATGAGATCTTGGGCAAAATAAACAGCGGGAAAGGAACCTTGGGCAAACTCATCCAGGATCCGACGATGGCGAATAATATCGACAAGACCATCGTTAACCTGAAAAACAGCACCAAAGGGCTCGATGAGAATATGGAAGCGGCCAAACATAACTTTCTGCTGAAAGGCTATTTCAACAAGAAGAAAAAAGCGGCTGAGAAAGCCGCCAAAAAAGCCGAAAAAGAAAAAAAGAAAGCCACAGAAGCCGCCGAAGATGCCGCTGAAAAAGCCAAAGAACAAAAAGAGGCCGCACAAAAAGAAAAAGAGCAAAACAAAAAATAAATGTCGGTCAAATTGCGTTATATTTGACCTTCTAAAAATAATGCCATGGAAACCGAAGCAGAAATGAACGATAAGATTATGAAACTTACGATGGTCATTCAGGAAAATTACCCTGAATTGTCAAAGTACCTGAATGAGATGCCAGTAACGGTTCCGGTAGACAATAATCCGGAAGTCAATCTCATGGCGCTGTCGAAATATTACGATTCCCTGCTATCGTGGTTTCGGAATTATGTTGCCGAACATCAATTGCAAAATGCCAACAGGATCTATAAAAACCACCATTTGTAAAATCCGGATGGTATAAACGATTTTAAATCAAACAGATAAAGGCGCCTTTCAGGGCGTCTTTTTTATTGGTAAAAAATGCCGAAAAACGGGCAGGTGCAAATCTTATAAGTTATAATGAAAGTTTTGTAATGGGTTGCGGTCATTAGGATTGCATCTTTGTAAAGTAAAATTATTGAAGTGAAAATCACACCGATTAATCTAAATTATTCCATGAAAAATCTCAGAAACATCTCCTTATTCACCGCCATCATTTTATCGGCGACGACATTATTTGCACAGCAAACGATTACGCCAACCCCGAAAGATGACAACAGGGACCAATTCGGTTTCGGAATCAAAGCGGGTGTCGACATTTCCAACGTATACGATGAAGAAGGCGAGGACTTTGTCGCCGACAACAAAACCGGTTTTTACGGCGGCGCATTCGTATCGGTACCACTCGGGAACTTATTCGGGATCCAGCCCGAAGTCCTGTATTCCCAAAAAGGGTTTAAGGCTACCGGAACATTTCTTGGCGGCGCTTTCGATTTTGAAAGGACTACGAGTTATCTCGACATTCCGCTGCAGTTGCAGATCAAACCTACAAAATTCCTGACCTTTCTCGTTGGACCGCAGTTTTCGTATCTGCTCGAAACCAAAGATGATTTCAACAATGGGACCATCACAGTGGAACAGGAAAATGAAATCACCGAAGACAATTATAAAAAGAACATTTTGGGATTTGTAGTCGGAGCCGAATTCAACTACAAAGGCGCGTTTGTCTCGGCCCGTGGCGGTTGGGATATCAATAAAACAGATTCGGACGGAAATACCACAACACCGCGTTACAAAAACCAGGTGCTGTCGTTCGGACTCGGTTACACATTTTACTAGAATACAATGATTGGGGAATATTGCTATAAAAAAGAAAAAGAATAAAAAAAAAGAATTAATAATTATTAAATTTTGCATCATGAACACAGGAAAAGTAGCATTAGGAGTATTGGCAGGTTTAGCAACCGGAGCCATTTTGGGGATTTTGTTCGCACCGGATAAAGGTTCGGAAACCCGTAAAAAAATCGCCGACAAAGGCAAAGGCCAACTCGACGGATTGAAAACAAAATACAACAGTGTAATCGACAACCTTTCTTCAAAACTCGAAGCCGTTAAACAAGGCGGCATAAATCATTTTGATGAAGCTTACGAATATGCTGAAGACGTTAAAAGCAAAACCGGCAACGGGAAAATGTAATATCTAAAAACTGACCGGATATGAAAGATAAAGTAATCATAGTGGAAATGCTTGTCGAGAAAATCGAGCAATACGCCAAAACGAGCGTCGAACTTTACAAATTGAAAGCCATCGACAAAACGACCGACGTATTCACCTCAGTGATTTCCCGAATAGTGATCATCGCTATCATTGCTTTATTTTTCCTTCTGGTTACTTTGGGGCTTTGTTTTTATCTGGGCGATGTTTTGGGAAGAACCTATTATGGTTTTTTTGCCGTGGCCGGAATCTACTTTGTAATCGGCGGCATATTGTTGATCTTCCGCCGTGCATGGCTCGAAACGCCACTCAATGATTTTATCGTAAGACAAATATTTAAAGAAAAGAAAAGATGATAACCGTCACAGACAACAAATCATTAAGCGAAGCGATTGTGTTTCTGGAAAACCAGCAGAAATCAGAACTGTATCTTTTGAAGGAACATTTTGAATTCACAAAAGAGCAGCTCAATCCGATAAGAATCATCAAGGATGGCTTTAGCGATGCCGTTTCAGGCCCGAATTTTAAAGGCAAACTTGTTAAAGGCATATTAAGCCTGGCCTCAGGATTCCTCGCTAAAAAATTCGTTATCGGCTCCGGAGCGGGAATTATCGGAAAACTCGCAGGGACCGCTTTACAGACCGGCGTTTCAGGTTTGGTCATGAAAGCACCTGAGAATCTCGAAGACATCAAAGAAGGAGGCATTTCGATGCTTCAAAAAGGGTTAAAAAAATTGAAAATAAAATAGATTGCCAAACGGATTCACAATCTGCTGTTAAATCAGGTACCGATTTTTAAATTTCAGTATATTTAGCCGTTACTTTTGCGCTTCCCGAAATATTCAGAAAACAAACGGCGAATGATCTTTAAGCATAAATTACTTCTTTGTCTGTTGCTACTCTGCAGTTGCCAGTTGTCTTTCTCACAGCAGAAACCAAAGGCAAAAAAAACAGAAAAAGACTCGCTTGCCATGTACCGCAATATTGAAAACTACTCGAGGAAAAGAGGTTTTACCAAATTTCTGCACCGACTGATTTTCGAACCTGTAATTGCCAAACCGAAAGTCAAAAAAAATACCTTCCAAAAAATCAAGAAAAAAAACTACTCCCAGGCGGAAGGCCGGATTATCCGTAAAATCAACATTACCACTTTAGACCCTTTCGGATATTCGGAAATCGATTCGACCAAAAAACCAAACCGCTGGACCTACAAGACCGGAAACGCCCTCCACAACAAAACCAGCAATCTTGCCATCAGGAATTTACTGCTGATCAGAAGAAACAAGCCACTCGATTCGCTGCTCGTTTTAGAATCGGAACGTCTGATTCGAAGCCAGCGTTATGTGCGCGCCGTCCGCATGGAAGCCAATCTTGTTTCTGAAGATTCGGTCGACATTTACATCCGCGTACTCGATGCGTGGAGTTTGATTCCTGATTTTTCGGCCAGCAGCTCAAGACTTAATTTCGACCTTAACGAAAGGAACTTTATGGGAACCGGGCACCAGTTCCGGAATTCCTACAAGAAAAGCCTCACCTCCAACGATAATGGATATAAAACTTCCTATACGATTCCGAACATCCTTAATACTTACATTCAAACGACAGTTGGTTACGAAATCGACCTCGACGACAATTACAGCAAAGTGTTCAACATCGAGCGGCCGTTTTTCTCGCCCTATACGCGCTGGGCAGCCGGGGTTTATTTTGACCAGAAATTTCAGCGCGTTTCTGTTGTCGATTCCAACAATGTAGAAAATTTTGAAATTTACAAACACAATACCCAGGATTATTGGGCCGGGCATGCATATCAGATTTTTAAGGGAAGTTCCGAGAAAAGCCGGACGACCAACCTGATTACTTCGGCGCGTTATCTAAAGGTGGATTATGTGGAAAAGCCAGTTTCTGATACGCTGAATTATTTCTCCGACGAGAATTTCTATATGATCGGGCTCGGAATTTCATCCCGGCAGTTTACGCAGGACAAATACCTTTTTAATTATGCGATTGTGGAAGACGTGCCGAGCGGAATCGTTTACGGAATTACCGGCGGTTACCAGCAAAAGAACAATGAGAACCGGTATTATTTCGGGGCGCGGTTTTCGTATGGAAGGTATTTCAAATTCGGTTACCTGAGTACCAACATCGAATATGGCAGCTTTTATAAAAACGGGCCGCAACAAAGCGCCATCGTCTATAATCTGGTTTATTTCACAAACCTTATCGAAACGCCGAGATGGAAATTCAGGCAGTTCATCAAACCGCAGCTGATTATCGGGAACCAAAGATTGCAGACCGACGCCGACCGGCTGACACTCAATGAAGAACACGGCATCCAGGGATTTAACAGCACCGGGCTTTATGGTACAAAAAAACTATTGGTTACTTTTCAGACGCAGGGCTATTCGCCATGGATGTTTTGGGGTTTTCGCTTAAACCCATATGTCAGTACGACATTGGGGATGTTGGGCGATGCACAAAACGGACTCAAAAGCAGCAGGTTGTATTCGCAATTCGGGGCCGGGATTATCGTCAGTAACGATTACCTGGTTTTCAGTTCTTTCCAGCTGTCTTTTTCTTATTATCCTTCGATTCCCGGAAATGGCGACAACGTTACTAAGACCAATGCGTATAAGACTTCCGACTTCGGATTGCAGGATTTCGACATCTCGAAACCGCGTGTTGTCCCATACCAATAGAATTAACGCTTTTCTTAACATTACACGATACAATAGTGTAAGTTTTCCTACGAATCATATAACACGTTTCCTGGCCTTCGGGTGTACTTTTATACTATAAGAAATTGCTAATATTATAAAAGAAAAAGTTATGAAAACCGTTACTCAATTTATTATCGGAATGCTGTTGTTTTCCTTTAATTACACCCAGGCACAAGTTGAACTCGACGCAGTAGATGTGAGTTCCAATTATAAATATGAAGAAGTGAGATATTATTATTATCCGAATCTTCAGGCCTATTTTGATACGAAAGTCGGACTCTACTTATACCAGCAGAATGGCGAATGGATTGAATCTGAAAAACTGTCACCGACATTCCGAGGTTATTCGCTCAAAAACGGCGCTTATGTCATGATAAAAGATTATACAGGGGATGAACCATATACTTTACTCGAACAGCACAAAGCAAAATATCCTGCAGATTACAGCAGCAGGCCGAAACGCGATGTCGCGTCGAGCGATTAATAATTTTGGGTTAAAATTATTAGAAGTCAGGGCAATTAATTTAATTGCCCTGACTTTTTTTATAGATGTTGTAATACGGCGTGGCGTAAAAGACTTTTGAATTTTTGGTTTGGTCGAATTCGGTGTTGATGATAATGAAATCATAGCCTGAAATGGTATCAGTGCTCATGTTTGGAATACCCACGCTTTTAATGCTGTAATTTTTATAACCTTTTGAAACCAATTCAAACTCGAGATTACTTTCCAACAGCACAAAATTGAAAAGGTATCTGTAATCTCCAATAATTTTAGGGATTACTTTAGAAGCCGTAATGTTGATGGCCAGATCCTTATCTTCATAAGCTTCTATTTTGCTGTTGAAATTGAAGACAAACAATCCCTGTAAAAGTAAAATCAATACAATGATGGCTTTCAAACCCGTTTTTTGAAGCAAACTGCGATAGGGAAGTACGATCAATAAAATAAAAACAACACTATAATAATTAAAGACACGCGAAAACGGAAGCAGTCGGTGCACCAAAAGTAGTATTACCGGCGATAAAATCATGATGAGTGCAAAAGACAACAGTAGTTTTTCTTTGGATTTGTACAGAAAACCGACGCCGACAATCAGCAATAGCACAATGATGGCCCAATGGATTCCGGTGATTTCAGTTATCGCATTTCCGAAATAGGGAAACAGTCCGGTTGCCGTTGCAGCAAAACCGATCGGTGTTACGTACCGATTGTGGATAATCGCCATAATGCCGTCATGGCAGATAATCGGAAGGTAAAGCAGTAAAACGCAAATTCCGGTAATGGCAGTAGAAATAACCTGTAGTCTGAGATTTTTATGCCGGGAAACCAATATAAAGAAGTTCAAAGTGATAAAAGGATACAGGAAAGACGGCATCGTAAAGAAACCAATAATACTAAATGCGCTGAAATACATCCAATTCCGCTTTTCATTATCCGCTTTTACAATATTGAAAGCACTGTACAACGCCGCGATAAAACACAGGCTGACCAAGGAATAGCCACGCGACATATAACTGTAATAAATATTCAGGAAAAATACGGACGAAACGCCAACCACAACTAACGCTGTCTTTATATCAAAATGCTTGCTTACAAACCGGTACAGCAATAAAAGCGAAGCGAGGCTGATAAAAATTGAAGGCAGCCGCAGTTTCATCAAATCCGATAAGAACGGAATATAATAAGTCACATTGGTAACCAGCGAATGCAGCACATGATTGTTCGGCGCCGGATAATGTGTCACCGATTCTGCAAACCCTTTCTGCGTAAAATTGAGGAATGTCCACGCTTCATCAAAAGAAACCGGCATCGCCAGAGCATAATAAACCGAAGCGAAAACCGGAAGGACTAATATCGCGGCAAGTGCGAATTTATTTTCACGGCCTATTTCCATGCGTCCAGATATTTTTCAGCGATTTTAATATAATTGTGCTCCTTTTCAATAAAGGCACGCGCACGTTTCCCGATGGCGGCAATTTCTTCGGGATTTTCAATCAGCTCCGAAAGCGACGCGACTAAAGATGCTACGTCAGGAAGCGCATTAATATTTACGCTTTCCGTCAGGTTGTAATACTGCACAAATTCCGTTTCGGCGCCGGTAAAAACGACTTTTCCTTTGGCCATCGCTTCCAACGCATTGTAGCCCTGGTCATAAGAATAAACCTGGTCGAGCACGATATGCGCCTTGTTGTATGACTGGATGTATTCAGCATACGGCATATTGCTGGCGCTGATGATTTCGACCTTTTTCCGATATTTTTCGCTGATTATTTCGAGCGCGTCCTCAAAAAAGACACTTCCTTTCTTGATGGAACTCAGCGTGTTGATGCCATGAAAAATAACAACTTTATCTTCAATCACATTCGGGATGAATTCGATCTTGTCAATGTTTATCGGATTTGGAATGAAAGTAAATTTCGTATTCGTCTGTTCCATCGGAATCTTATAATCCAGATCGGAAACGATAATGCCATTCGTATTTTGTATGACGAATTCGTATAAATTGCGATAACTTCGCTTCGTATATTTCAACGAATAATTGTAAATCCTGCGCAGGCTGTTGTCTTTGAGCATCGGCGTCAGGATGGAATATTTGAGTTTGCCCCTGAGCAATTCGTCAATAATCGGCGTGTCTTCTCCGCAAATCAGCAGGAATTTTTTATCGTTGTGTCTGAATAGTTTTTTATACAGATGCATCTGCCATTCGGGCTGCAGTTCCAAGGCATCGGAATTGATCAGCTGCACCACATCATAATTCCGGAGCCTGGACAATAAGAAATAAAACCGCATCGCCTGCTCGTGCTTCATGAAATTGATGCCGAAACGGCTGTAAAGTTTATGGATATAATGGAAAGCACGCTTTGAGGTAAACTTTGGCGCAATCGAATAATCAACCGGAAAATCCTTGAAATAATCACCCGTTCCCACAATCGCGACTTCATGGCCCAAAGCCACGAGGCCCTCTTTTAATGAATTGTGGAGCCGGCTGTATTCGCCAACCAAAAGTATTTTCATTAACGGAATTAATTTTTATATTTGTGTAAATATAAAACAAATTGACAAGCAGTTCTACCAATCTGGATCTGGAAATTTTGATTTCAACGATGAACCGGGATTCGCTGGATTTTCTGATACCAATGTTCCCCTTTTCACATTTCTCCCAATATTCCATCTTAATCATCAACCAGACCGAAAAGGACAGGATTCTGGTTTCCGACCTGCCGAATGTGCGCGTGATGAATGTTTTCGAAAAAGGCCTCTCCGGAAGCAGAAATACCGCGATAAAGAATGCTTCAAAAAAAATAGGATTGATTTCCGATGACGATGTCGTTTATCTTCCGGGTTTTGATGCCGCGATTGTGCAGGCTTTCGAAACTTCTGAAAATGCCATCGTCACTTTCAATCACAGGAGAATGGGACTCGAAAATCCGCAGAATCTTTCCAAAAATCCATACAATCATAACAGCAAAACGATTTGGGAGGTGTGTTCGATCGAAATCGCTTTCCGCGTAAACGAAATCCGGAAAAACAATTTGCTTTTCAATGAAAATTTCGGACTCGGAGCTGCGTTCGAAACCGCCGAGGAATTGCTGTTCCTTCGCAAAGCGCTACAGTTGAAACTAAAAACCGCCTTTAACCCGTTTGTAATCGAGGAACATCCGCTGCTGACTTCGGGCGACAGGCAAGGGCAGGACAAACTCATTTTTGCAAGGGCGGCTTTGTCGTATAAATTGCGGGGTGCGCTGACTTACATCTGGCTACCGAAGTTTTTGCTTTTTCTGCTGCAGCATAATTTTATCAGAAGGGATGAATATGTCTCGAAATTCAAAATCGGCCTTTCCGGAATCAGGAAATACAAAGCGCTCGAACGATTACAAACCGAAAAATACTGAAAATGACCACGACAATTGCCGATATCCAACTGATCGATATCCCGAAAATCCATGATGCGAAAGGCAATCTTTCTGTCGTTGAAGGCAGCACGATTCCGTTCGAAATCAAGCGCGTACATTATCTTTACGATGTGCCGAGCAGCGCCGAACGCGAAGGCAATGCACATAAATCGCAACAGAAAGTGCTCATTGCGCTTAGCGGAAGTTTTGAAGTGGTTTTGAAAGATGGTTTGGATGAAAGGACGGTCACGCTTAACAAACCCAATCTCGGGCTCTATATTCCGGCCGGAATCTGGCGTGAGATGCAGAATTTTTCCTCTGGCTCGGTTTGCCTGGTGATTACTTCCGAAAATTTCAGCGAAAGCGATTACATCAGGAAATTTGAAGATTTCAGGCTATTTAAAGACGGCAGATCCTAGCCCGACATCCGCAAGGAAACTTTTCAGGGAAACCAGAACCCGCAGTTGGAAAGCTGTAAGGTGCAACAAAATCCTTTTTTTTGCACTCAGGTTTTTGAAATCGATCGCGTCATAGCATTTCCTGAAATTTTTCTTATCGCCGTTGAGTTTGCTCTTGATTGCCGCCGAAAACCGGTTCAGGTCAAGGAATTTCTTCAGCGCCGGATTTTCCTTTTCGAGCTCGGCATATTTTCGGAAACTGCTTTCCTCAAAAATATAGTGCTTGCCGCGCGAGACGCTTTTGTCGTCATAGACATATTTTGCGAGGATTTTCCAATCGAAAACCACCGGAAAATCGAGCCCGACGCGAATCCACAAATCCGTGTCTTCCGCATGTTTAATTTTGGTATCGAAATAGCCCGATTTTTCAAAAACCGTTTTGTGGAATACCGCTGCGGATGTCCAGATCACGGCTTCTTTCGAACTCGCATCAAAAAAATCAACGACTTCAACATAGCCCGTTTTCTTTATGGAATACTGCGCCGGAATTATATTCTTTGCCGTTTCGATTTCAATCGCCGCCGAGAATACTTTCTGTTCGGGAAACCGGCCGATATTGCGGTGTATTGTCTGCAGGAAATCAGGATACCATAAATCATCAGAATCCAGAAAAGCGATATAAGGTGCATTGGCCAGCGTTATCCCGAGATTCCGCGCCGCAGCCACGCCTTTATTTTCCCTGATGTAATAGCGAATCCGGGGGTCTTTAAACTGCAGCACTTTTTCTTCGCCGGCATCGGTCGACCCGTCATTCACAATGATGATTTCAAAATCGGGAAAGGTCTGCGAAAGCACACTGTTCAGCGTATCTGCGATAAACGGTTCCTTGTTGTAAAGCGGAATGATGACCGAAAAGAATGGCATAAATCATAAAATTGACTCCAAATATAAGATTTTCGTAGGTTAGCATCGCCTAAAAATCCTATTTTTGTTGGGCCAGATGCATCAAAAACCCATCCATATCATCAGTTTCGACAACCCGTTTCCGCCAGTTTATGGTGGTGCGATCGACGTTTTCTATAAGATAAAGGCACTTTACGGTTTGGGTTTTAGGATTTACCTGCATTGCTTTGTAGACCAACTTGCGACAGACAACGCCACGCTCGGGCAATATGTCGAGAAGGTTTTTTTTTACGAAAGGAAAAAGAAAGGGATCAAATTGTTTTCAAAAGCGCCATTTTCAGTCGCTTCGCGGTATAATGAGCTGCTCGTTAAACACATTTCCGACATTGATGCGCCGATTTTATTTGAAGGATTGCAATCGACATACCTGCTCAGCAAACACGAATTTGGCGACCGGAAGATTTTCCTGCGGCTGATGAATCTCGAATCAAATTATTTTGAAGGCTTGTACCGAAGCGAAAAAGATCTTTTCAAGAAAGCACTTTTCAGGATCGAAGCTTTTAAATATGAACGGTACCAGAAAATTATTGCCAAATTCAACGCGGTTTTTACCTTATCGGTTTATGAGACGGAATATGTGGCGAAGCATTTTGGAAATGCGCATTATATCCCGGTTTTCCATGGAAATGAAAAAGTTGCAACACTTTCGGGTTTTGGAAAATATGCCTTGTATCATGGTGATTTGCGCATGGCCGATAACAAGCGTGCGGCTTTATTTCTGATTGATGTCTTTAAGAAAATCCCCGATTACAATTTGGTTATCGCTTCCAATCATGGGAAAAAAATCATCAGAAAGGAAATTAAGAATGTCCCGAATGTTTCTTATATCGATATCAAAAACCAACAGCATCTGGACGAATTGCTTTCGGAATCACATATGAGCGTGATGCTGTCTTTCCAGCAATCGGGGACGAAATTAAAGTCGGTCAACGCACTTTACAAAAGCCGTTTCTGTATCATCAATAAAAACATGGTCGACGATGAAAAAATCCGGTCGCTGTGTACGCTGGCGGAAACAGAATCCGAATTTATCGCCGCCATAAACAAGCTGAAAACGTTGCCTTATGAAGACTACGAACGCAGGAAAAAGGTATTGGATGAAGTTTTGGATGACCACGCGAATGCGCAAAGCATCAGCCGAATAATCAATCAGTCCTGATGCGCCTTTTTTTACATACCTACAAATACCACCTGCTGCTGATTCTGGTCGCCTTGATTTGGATCGAAGCCTACAATTTTCTTGTGCAGGCGGGGATCCAAACCGAAATCACTTTAGACGCGTCGAACTACCAGGAATCGGCTAAAAACCTGTATATTTTTCACAGAGGCCACAATTATCGCGCGATACTGATGGCATTGATCAATGGGATTCCGTATGTTTTTGGGGCTTCCGATGCTTTTATTTTTGAATTCAGCGATTGGGTAAATTTGTTTTGCTGGCTGGGATCGCTGCTGTTTTTTCTCGAAATCCTCAATAATTTCCTCAAGCTAAAATTCGCTTTTTTGTTTGCCGCGGCGATGGTCTTTTTTATGGGAATAAACGCGCTGATCTTTCACCTGGAAACCGAATGCATTTACCTGTTTTTCATTGTTGCCGCTTTCTGGTTTTTGATGAAATATTTCAATACTAAAATATTTAAACACTTGGCTGCTGGCGTTTCGCTAATTGTTCTCAGTATGTTGATCAAGCCGGGCTCGATGCTTTTGGGGGTTTTATTCACCTTGTTTTTCATCAGGGAAATTTACCGGAATTACCGCAGCAAATTCGCGTGGCTGATTTATGGCAGTTATTTTTTGGTAATGGTGCAATGCACCGGCGTTAAATACCAATTCGGGAATTTCACGATCAGCTATATCGATGCGGTGACTTATTACGATTATCTGGGAGCAAGGGCTGAAGCCTTGGATTCGGGGAAAGCATTTAAGGAAGTGTGGAAATCACGTGCCGATTATATTTACAGCCTCGATATGCCCGAACAGAAAATAGTGGCGGCAGCCGATTTCAAAAAGCAATTATTCTCCAATACAAGACATTTTTTTGAAGCCTATTTTATCAATCTGGCTGAAAATGCGACAACGGGAAGCATCAGCATTTCACCCAATGTGAATCTGAAACACACAGGTTATTTCGATATATTTAAAGCACTGGTTTTCAATATTTCAGAATGGCAGAATGAAATATTTTCCGTACTTGGAATTTTGCTGTCCTGCTACTTTTTATGGAAGAAAAGAAGTATTTATAACTATGAAGCGATGATGGGAATTTTCATCCTTTACATCCTTTTTCTTTCGGGCGTTTCGTGTTCGGAAGGCGACCGTTTTAACGTCATCACATTTCCGTTTGCGGTGGTATTGCTCGCGAAATTTATCTCAGAAAAAAGGGCGTCGGTTTCGAAAAATTAGACGGTGCGCTGAACAACTTCAAAAATCTTATTGTCTTCACATTTCAAAGTCTTGGCCGGGAATTTCATCAGCGACGCATAATCGTGCGTTGCCATAATGATCGTCTTTCCGCTTTCGTTGATTTTTTTGAGGACATTGAGGACTTCCACACTCGTTTGCGGATCAAGGTTTCCTGTAGGTTCATCGGCAAGGATGAATTCGGGGTCGTTTAATAGTGCGCGCGCAATCGCAACACGCTGCTGCTCGCCGCCCGACAGTTGGTGTGGCATTTTTCCGGAGATCGAATGCAGGCCGACTTTCTCGAGCACTTCATCAATCTTAAGCTGCATTTCTGCATTCTCTTTCCAGCCGGTCGCTTTGAGTACGAACAGCATGTTTTCCTTCACGCTCCTGTCCGGAAGCAATTTGAAATCCTGGAAAACGATCCCGATTTTTCTTCTCAGATACGGAATCTGGCTTTCTTTGAGGTTGGCCAAATCAAAGTCGACGATGCTTCCCTGGCCTTCTGTCAAAGGCAAATCGGCGTAAAGCGTCTTGAGGAAACTGCTTTTTCCCGAACCGGTTTTCCCGATGATGTAAATGAATTCGCCATGGTTGACCTCGAGATTGACATTAGACAAGATGACTTTATTTTCCTGATAGATAGAAACGTTTCTTAGGGACAGAACAGGTTGCGACATGGTGATTTCGTTTGTTGGGGTAAAAGTAATAAGATAACGCTGGTATTCAAAATAAATTTTAAAACTATTATTAATACGTATTTGTTAAAAAACTGTTCATAATAAAACCCCAAAAGGGTTCGTTATAGAAAGCAGAAGAGATACTTTTGAAACTATAAAATCCAACCAAAATGCGTAAACTATCCTGGCTCTTTTTCCTCTTAATCTTTACTGAAATTGCGATGGTTTCTGCCCAGAAATCAGCCATTTACACACACGAACTACAAGATTTCGACAGGGCTGTAACACTATACAAAGAAAGCCAGTACCAATCGGCGCAGGTTATTTTCGACAAGGTCAGACTCGAAGTGCAAAATACAGATACTCAGGCCGATTGCGCCTATTACAGCGCGAATTGCGGCATCCGTCTCAACCAGGCCGGAGCCGATGAGGCGATGGAGAATTTCGTCCGCGATTACCCAACGAGCCCGAAGCAAAACCAAGCTTTCATCGAAGTGGCGCATTATTATTTCGAACAGGGAAAATACCCGCAGGCACTCGAATGGTTTGACAAAGTCGACGAAAGCACGCTGAGTTATGAAGAGCAGGACAAATTCAATTTCCAGAAGGGCTATTCGTTTTTCAGCGCAGGCAAAAAGAAAGAGGCCACGCCTTATTTCAACAAGGTTTTGAATTCGAAGGAATACGGCTCGCAGGCCAAGTATTATCTGGGGTTTTTGGCTTATGAAAGCGACGATTACAAACAGGCGACCAAATATTTCGACGAGGTTTCGGGTGAAGAGAAATACAAGGAAAAACTATCCTATTTCCAGGCCGACATGAATTTTAAGCTCGGTAATTTCCAGAAAGCGATTGATCTCGGCCAGGCAGCGATGCCAAAGTCGAATGCGATGGAAAAATCCGAACTCAACAAAATCATCGGCGAAAGCTATTTCAACCTGAAACAATACGATAAAGCCATTCCGTTCCTCAAAGAATACAAAGGCAAGAAAGGCAAATGGAACAATACCGATTACTACCAGCTCGGTTATGCCTATTATCAACAGAACGATTTCGAGAACGCGATCACGCAGTTCAATAAAATCATTGGCGGCGCCGATTCGGTTGCACAAAACGCTTATTACCACCTGGGTGAAAGTTACCTCAAAACGGACAGGAAACAGCAGGCTTTGAACGCTTTTAAGAATGCTTCGGAAATGGATTTCGATTTGAAAATCCAGGAAGATGCGACGTTGAATTATGCCAAATTGAGTTATGAAATCGGGAATTCCTACCAACCGGTTCCGGATGTACTCGCTGCGTTCTTGGACAAATACCCGAATTCGCCGAGCAAGACAGAAGTCGAAACATTGCTGATCAATTCCTACATCACTTCCAAAAACTACAAAGGCGCTTTGGATTTATTGGAAAAAAACAAAGGATTCGCCAACAAGGAAGCGTATCAGAAAGTAACTTTCTATCGCGGACTCGAATTGTACACCGACGGCAGTTATACCGAAGCTTTGGCGATGTTCAAAAAATCTATCGGCCAGCCGAGCAATCCGAAATTTACCGCAAGGGCAACGTTTTGGAAAGGCGAAACCGAATACGTACTGGACAATTTCAACGAATCGCTCCTAAGCTTCAAGCAATTTGCGAATTCGGCCGAAAGCAAAAGCACGCCTGAAAATAAAAACATCAATTACAACATCGCTTATGCGTATTTCAAACAGAAAGAATACGACCAGGCGGGCGATTATTTCCAAAAGCATATCGACGCAGTGAAAGATGACAAAGTGCGCCTGAATGATGCGTATCTGCGACTGGGCGACTGCCGTTTCGTAACCGCGAAATACTGGCCGGCCATGGACGCATACAACAAGGCGATTGAAATGCATGGCGTGGATGCCGATTATGCGGCTTTCCAGAAAGCGATCAGCTATGGATTTGTTGCGCGGAACGACAAGAAGATTGAGGATTTGAATAAGTTCCTCGGGTCTTTCCCGAAATCACAATACCGCGATGATGCGCTGTTCGAACTTGGAAATACGTATGTGACCGAAAAGAAAACGGATTCCGCCATCAAAACCTACGACCAGTTGATCAGCGAATTCAAGAACGGTTCGTATTCTGCCAAAGCGACTTTACGCCAGGGGCTGATTTATTACAACGCGGAAAACGATGCGCTGGCTTTGGCCAAATTCAAGAAAATCGCGGCGGAATATCCGAAAAGCCCCGAAGCGATCGAGGCGGTTTCCACCGCGCGTCTGATATATGTCGACAATGGCAAAGTGGACGAATATGCGAGTTGGGTAAGAACGCTCGATTTCGTTGAAGTCTCCGATGCCGATCTCGACAACGACACCTACGAAGCCGCCGAAAAGCAATACATGCAGAACAACACCAAACAGGCGATTTCGACCCTGAGCGGTTATGTGGCGAAATTCCCGAACGGAATCCATTCGCTTAAGGCCAATTTCTACCTTGCACAGTCTTATTTTGCAGACGGTGCACAGGCAACGGCCATCCCGAATTATGAATATGTGGTTTCAAAACCCAGGAATGAATTCACCGAGCAATCGCTCGCACGTCTGGCGGAAATCTATCTGAAGAAAGACGATGCTTCGAAAACGATCAACACATTGAAACGTCTGGAAACCGAAGCCGATTATCCGCAGAATGTGACTTTCGCGCAATCGAACCTGATGAAAACCTATTACGAGCAGAAAGATTATCCGAATGCAGTGATTTATGCCGATAAGGTTTTGGCCAATCCAAAAATGGACGATAAGGTGAAATCGGATGCGCAGATTATCGTAGCGCGCTCGGCGTGGAATTCGAACGACGAACCGAAAGCAAGGGCGGCTTATGCCAAATTGCTCACGATTGCGAAAGGCGAATTGGCTGCGGAAGCTTTGTATTATGACGCTTATTTCAAAAATAAGGACGGTAAATTCGAGGCGTCGAATGCTGCGGTGCAGAAACTGACCAAAGATTATTCGGGCTATAAATATTTCGGAGCGAAAGGCCTCGTCGTGATGGCGAAAAATTTCTACGGATTGAAAGACAGCTTCCAGGCGACCTACATTCTCGAGAGTGTGATCAAAAACTTCACGGCTTATCCTGAAGTCGTAACGGAAGCACAAACGCAACTGGCGACCATCAAATCGCAGGAATCACAGACTAATTCATCCATCCAGAACTAATATCCTCCATAAAAAAGCAACTATGAAATTCAACATCCAATATAAATTCACAGCCATCCTTTTACTCGCGGGCGTTTTTACGGTCACGGCGCAGAAGAAAGACGAAAACATCGGTACGGAAGTAGTGAATGTCGTGAAACCTTACACACCGACGATCTCCGACGCCTTCAAGGTTAAAGAAACGCCGAGCCTCGAAGACGAGGACAATACGAAAAAGGAAAACATCAAGTATGATATCTTTTCTTTTCCAGTGGCGTCGACTTTCACGCCTTCGAAAGGGCGCGCGGCCGGGGTGGACAAGACCAAACAGGAGCGTCTTTTTAAGAATTATTTCACCTCGGGTTTTGGCAATTATCTGACCGCTTTCGCAGAATTGTATGTGACCGAGGAAATAGGCGAGAGCGATTACGTGGCCGGAATGGTGAAGCATCTGTCGTCTAACGGCGGGATTAAGGATGCAGAACTCGATGATAAATTCCTCAATACTTCGATCGACCTGACTTACGGAAGCAAACAGGACGGTTATTCGTGGAATGCCGATGCGGGCTACCAGATCCAGAAATATTACTGGTACGGATTGCCGGCCGATTACGGCCTGACCGTTTTGAGTATGGACCAGCGCGCGGCAGTCGTAGACCGTATTGACGAGATGCAGACCTACAATAACGCTTATGTTTCGGGACGTGTCGGATTCAATGAAAGTATCTTCAATTCAATCGACTTGAAATACAACCGTTTTTGGGATGCTTATGGCTCGGCGGAAAATCGTTTCTACATAAAACCTTCGTTCCAGTTTGATATTTCTGAAAACACGATCAAGACCGAAGTGATTGCCGATTATGTAGGCGGCGAATTCGATACCGATCTTCACCATTCTACTCCGGTAAAATATGCGTTTGCCAATTTCGGAATCCACCCGAGTTTTGCAATGCAGCGACAAGACTGGTCGTTTAACATTGGCGCTTCCGTTTTTTACAGTGCCGATACCGAAAACAGCGACAATAAGTTATTTGTTTACCCGAATGTGAAGGCTTCACTCAAAGTCGTTGGCGACCTGATGGTGTTTTATCTCGGCGCCGACGGAACGCTGCAGCAGAATTCTTTCCGCGACCTGACCAATGAGAATCCATATCTTTCTCCGTATCTGACAGGGACAAGACCAAACGAAATCGGCTTAAAACCGACTGACAAGCAGCTCGATGGCTTTGCCGGACTCAAAGGGAAACTGTCGAATTATATCAGCTATAATGTTCGCGGATCTTTAGTTGCCGAAAGGAATAAAATCCTTTTCAAACACAATACCTATGACGAACCGGAACTGATCCAGGAAATGTACGATTACGGGAATTCATTCGGGATTGTATACGACAACGTCCGGACGCTGACTTTCTTTGGCGAGGTGAAAGCCGATTTCAACAAGAACATCTCGTTCGGGATCAACGGTGCTTTCCACAAATACACGACAAAATTTGAGGCAGAAGCATGGAATCTTCCGGAAATCCAGTTCGGCGCCAACCTCGACGTAACGATTACGCCGAAATGGTATGCGGGAACCAACCTGTTCTTTATTGGCGAACGCAAAGATTTCGAGGAAAAACTTAACGCGCTTCCGGGAACGGTCAAAACACTCAACAGTTATTTTGATGCGAATGTGCATGTTGGTTATAAATACAGCGAAAGGCTGACGGCCTGGCTGCGATTCAACAACATTGCGAACCAGGCGTATGAAAAATGGCTCAATTATCCGGTGCAGTCGTTTCAGGCGATGATCGGGGCGAGTTATAAATTTGATTTTTAATTGGAGCAGCAGAGTTTTCTCAGCTAATCAGCCACTTCCCAATGACTTTCAAAGAAAAAGTACACCAATATTACCAACAACTCGTTCAGGACCGTGTTGACGTGTTCCGCGACATGATTGCCGCGCTGACCGAAGATTCGAAGAACGACGCCAAAGGTTCGGCGGGCGATAAACATGAGACGGCTTTGTCGATGATGCATATCGAACAGGAAAAGCTCAATCGGAAATTGGCTGAAATCCTCGACCAGAAATCCATTCTTGATAAAATCGACCCGACTATAATACATAGCAAAATCGTATTGGGAAGCATTGTGGAAGCCAACGGCATGACACTGTTTATTTCGGCAGCATTGCCTAAGATTACCGTTGATGGCAAAACGGTTATTGCCGTTTCGCCGCAATCGCCTTTGGGGAATAAACTAATTGGAAATGGGATTGGTTTTTCATTTGAAATAAATAATTCCCGCTATAAAATTGATAATGTGAACTAAAAACGGATAATAATTTCAATCCCAAAAGCTTCCGAAACGGAGGCTTTTTTTATGGCTGTAATGGAAACGCTATAATTTTGACAGTAACGGTTACATAAAATCATATTTTACTTCCTTAATGTTTTATATTATAACTAATATGGTCTTTTTGTTTTTTAAATTATAACCTAAAGTACATCTTTGCTTTATCAGAATAACAAAATCAAAACATATAGTTTTATGTGCGGAATATTAGCCATTATAGGAAAAGGAAAAGACGAGCAGCTGGTAAGGACACTTTCTAAAAGGATGTCGCACCGCGGTCCGGACGAAAGCGATTTACACATTACCGAAAACGGACACATCTTAAGCCACGAGCGACTATCCATTATCGATTTGCATTCAGGACGCCAGCCGATCAAAGGCTCCAAAACCGCCTATATGGTGCACAACGGTGAAATCTACAACCACCAGGAATTGCGCGACGGGATTTTAAAGCACCATACTTTCAGGACCAAATCAGATTCGGAAGTGATCGTGCACCTGTATGAAGAATTCGGGTATGATTTCCTCGATAAACTCGATGGCGATTTTGCTTTTGTAGTGGTCGATGGCGATGATTTTATCGCAGGCCGCGACCCAATGGGCGTGAAGCCTTTGTATTACGGATTGGACGAAAGAGGCCGTATTTATTTTGCTTCGGAGATGAAACCGATCGCCGACCAATGCAAAACGTTCTCGACATTTCCTCCGGGACATTTCTACACACAAAAAACAGGATTTGTAAAATATTACAGGCCGGATTATGAAGACCATCTGAAGGCTGATAAAGAATTGGATTTGGAATTAATCAGGGAAACCTTAACTGAAGCGACCCGCAAGCGTTTAATGAGCGATGTGCCGATTGGCGTATTGCTTTCCGGCGGACTCGATTCTTCCCTGACATCCTCTATTGCGGCACGTTTACTGGCGGAAAAAGGCAAAACATTACATTCGTTCTCTATTGGGTTAGATAAGGAAGCCCCGGATGCCAAAGCTGCCCGTAAAGTTGCCGCATTTTTAGGAACCGAACACCATGAAATCCATTTCACGATCGAACAGGGAATTGAAATCCTCGACAAACTGATCTGGCATCTGGAAACCTATGATGTGACTTCCGTAAGGGCAAGCACACCAATGTATTTCCTTTCCAAAGCGATTACAGATTTAGGCATTAAGGTAGTATTATCGGGAGAAGGCGCTGACGAGATTTTTGGTGGATACTTGTACTTCAGAAACGCGCCTTCGACTGAAGAATTCCAGAAAGAGACCATTGAAAGGGTCCAGAAATTATTTACGGCCGATTTACTGCGCGCCGACAAATCGACAATGGCGCACGGACTCGAAGCACGCGTTCCATTCCTCGACAAAGCGTTCCTCGACATGGCCATGACCATCAAAGGCGAAGAGAAACAACCGAAGACTTATAGCGGTATCGAAAAATACATCTTACGAAAAGCATTCGACACTACCGAAGATCCGTATCTGCCGCAGGAAGTATTGTGGAGACAGAAAGAGCAGTTTTCTGATGGCGTCGGCTACAACTGGATTGATACTTTAATCGGGTATTGTTCGTCTAAAGTCACGGATGAACAATTGGAATCCGCAGCCGAAAGATTTCCATACAACACGCCGGCCACGAAAGAGGCGTATTTCTACCGCAATATTTTCCATAAGCACTATCCACAGGTCAGCGCCGCGCAAACGGTCCGCAAATGGATCCCAAAATGGCAGGAAAACCAAGATCCGAGCGGAAGGGCGAATGCCGCACATGTGAAAGCCGATACCGAAATCGCAAAATCGGGCATCACGGTTTAAAAAGAGTTATTAGGTTTGTTATATATTGTTTGTATTTTTAGGCGCCGGATTTGTTACCCGGCGCTTTTTTTATGGGATTAAATCTGACTTATAAATTTTACGAATTGCCGCTCGAACATTCGTTTACGATTTCGCGCTATACGGTTACAATCCAGAAAACGGTTGTCGTTACGATTTCCGACGGGGAAATTTCGGGTTATGGCGAAGCGACGGTCAATCCGTATTATCACAGTACGGTTGAGCGTTTAACTACAAGCCTTTCGAAAGTCGGGCCGGTTGTTGAAAGCTTGCCTGAAATGCATCCGGAAGATTTCTGGAAAGCCATCGCCCCAAGTTTTACAGAAGATTATTTTGCACTTTGTGCGGTCGATATGGCGTATTGGGATTTTTACGCCAGAAAGCACCATAAAACCGTAAGGAGTTATTTCGCTGACGAAAAAACCACGCCGCTGACTTCCTACACGATTGCCATCGACTCGATCGAAATGATGCAGCAGAAAATCCTTGAAAAGCCGTGGCCGATTTATAAGATTAAACTCGGCACTTCCGATGATATTAAATTGGTCGAATCACTGCGCAAAATCACCGATGCTGTTTTCCGCGTCGACGCGAACGCCGCATGGACTCCCAAACAGGCAATTTCCTATTCCAAAATCCTCAAAGACCTCAATGTCGAGTTCATCGAACAACCGTTAAATGCGAACGATATCGAAGGCATGAAAAAAGTAAAAGAACAGTCCGTTTTGCCGATTATTGCCGATGAAAGCTGCCAACGCGAAGAAGACGTTTTAAATTGTTCAAAACTCTTCCACGGCATCAACATCAAACTGATGAAATGCGGTGGAATTACACCGGCTTTGCGCATGATAAAAATGGCAAAGGGAAACGGGCTTTTACTGATGGCGGGCTGTATGACCGAATCGACTGTCGGTATTTCCGGACTCGCACAGATAGCGCCGCTCCTGGACTATATCGATGCCGACGGCGCGCTGCTTTTGGCCAAGGATACCGCCGATGGTGTGGCTTTCGATTTCGGAAAAATCAGCTATCCAAATGACTTCGGAACCGGCGTAAAATTATATGCGTTTTAATTCACAAAATGTTAATAACTTCATGGTCTAAACGGGCATTTTCACCCGAATATCATCCGCGATTTTATATATTTGCCTGTTAGACAAAAAATACATTTTTTACAATAAATTATATGAGCGAAGAAATCAAGAAGAACAATTATTCAGCAGACAGTATTCAGGCATTAGAAGGAATGGAGCATGTAAGAATGCGGCCTTCCATGTATATTGGCGATGTGGGTGTAAGAGGTTTGCACCACTTGGTTTACGAAGTAGTGGACAACTCCATCGATGAGGCGATGGGCGGTTGGTGTGACACGATTGGTGTTGCGATCAACGAAGACGGTTCGGTGACCGTTGAGGATAACGGCCGTGGAATTCCGGTCGATATGCATAAGAAAGAAGGGATTTCCGCACTCGAGGTCGTCATGACTAAAATCGGTGCCGGAGGTAAATTTGATAAAGATTCGTATAAAGTTTCGGGCGGACTCCACGGTGTCGGCGTTTCGGTCGTGAATGCGCTTTCCAAACACATGAGATCAACGGTTTTCCGCGATGGAAAAATATACGAACAGGAATATGAACGTGGGAAATCGATGTATCCGGTGAAGCAGATTGGCGAAACGACCAAACGCGGAACGATGCAGACTTTCTACCCCGACGATACAATCTTTACACAAACCACAGAATTCTCCTATGACACGCTTTCGGCACGTATGCGCGAACTGTCGTTCCTCAATAAAGGGATTACGATTACGTTTACCGACAAAAGGGAAACGGATGAAAAAGGCGAATTTAAGGTTGAGGTTTTTCATTCAGATGAAGGCCTGAAAGAGTACATCCGTTATCTCGACAGCAACCGCGAGCCGATTATTTCGCATGTCATTTCAATGGACCATGAAAAAGGCGAAATCCCGGTTGAGGTGGCTTTAATCTACAATACAAGCTATACCGAGAATATTTTCTCATACGTCAACAATATCAATACGCACGAAGGCGGAACACACCTGCAGGGTTTCAGAAGCGGACTTACAAGAACGCTCAAGAAATACGCAGACGCTTCGGGAATGCTCGACAAATTAAAATTCGAGATTACCGGCGATGACTTCCGTGAAGGATTGACCGCGATTATTTCCGTAAAAGTCCAGGAACCGCAGTTTGAAGGCCAGACCAAAACAAAACTTGGAAACAGGGAAGTAGTTTCTCCGGTTTCACAAGCCGTTGGTGAAATGCTTGAAAACTACCTGGAAGAAAATCCGAACGACGCGAGAATTATCGTGCAGAAAGTAATCCTGGCAGCACAGGCACGTCACGCAGCGAAGAAAGCGCGGGAGATGGTGCAGCGCAAAACCGTTATGGGCGGAGGCGGACTTCCGGGAAAACTTTCCGATTGTTCGGAGCAGGATCCGGCAAGATGCGAAGTGTATCTCGTCGAGGGAGATTCCGCGGGAGGAACGGCAAAACAAGGCCGCGACCGTGCGTTTCAGGCGATTTTGCCTTTGAGAGGTAAGATTCTGAATGTCGAAAAAGCGATGCACCACAAGGTTTTCGAAAACGAGGAGATACGGAATATCTTTACGGCGCTCGGCGTAACCGTCGGGACTGCCGAAGATTCCAAAGCATTGAACCTTGAAAAATTGCGATACCACAAAGTCATCATCATGTGTGATGCCGATGTCGACGGTAGCCACATCGCAACCTTAATATTAACGTTCTTCTTCCGTTTCATGAAGGAGTTGATCGAAGAAGGCCACGTATATATTGCCGCGCCGCCTTTGTATCTCGTGAAAAAAGGGAACAAGAAAGAATATGCGTGGAATGATGACCAACGTGATGCCGCCAACGAAAGAATGGGCGGAAGCGCAGGTATCCAGCGTTATAAAGGTCTTGGAGAGATGAACGCGGAGCAGTTGTGGGAAACGACAATGGATCCAGGTTTCCGTACGCTGAGACAAGTAAATATTGACAGTCTGGCTGAAGCCGACAGGGTTTTCTCGATGCTGATGGGCGATGAGGTTCCGCCAAGAAGGGAATTTATCGAGAAGAACGCGGTTTATGCCAACATTGATGCATAAGCACCGCTTTAAAATACTAGCCTTTTTGGTTTGCCTGCTGTCGGGAAATGAAGCGAAGTCGCAAGACTTTTCAAGTATCCTCGATGTCAATAATTTCCTCAACGATGCGCTGTGGTATTCGGATACGTTTATCACGCCGGCGACCGATGCGGCTGTATATCAGGCTTCATCGGGTTGGGTGGTTACCCCGCAAAAAAAGAAACTTTGGGATGTTGGCGTCAGTCTTCATACCAATGTTTTTTTTGTACCCAAAAGCAACCGTAAATTTGAAGTCAGCAACAGCGATTTCTCTTTCTTTACGATAGAAGACGGCAGAAGCTCGGCGACAGTGCCGACCGCTTTAGGGAATGACGACCAGATTTACCTGGTAGGCTATATCGGCGATGAGACCGAAGCGAATAAGGTGCGTGTCAAAACGCCCGAGGGAATCAATATGGAAACGGTGGTTTATCCGTACATCCAGGCGTCGCTCGGACTTTGGTATGGAACTGAAATTGTTGCAAAATATTCCTATAACGTCAAACTTAAAAAAGGACATTACCAGGTTTATGGCGCCGGAATCAAACACAATCTGAGTCAGTATTTTAAAAAGCTGGAGGCTAAGAACCTGTATCTTTCTGCATTTGCAGGATTTTCGAAAGAAGAAATCAGCTTTGGCTTCCTTAATGCGCAAACGGAACGGTTCGGTTCGCTCGGGCTCAATGAAATTACAGGGCTTGTCGACACCTATCAGTTTCAGGTCAACGGTTCAAAGAAATGGAAAAGATTTGAAGCGATGGCCGGAATCATCGGCAATCTGAGTGATATCAACTATGAAGTGGGCGGCGAAAAAGGAACCATCGAACTCATTGTTCCGGTTCAGGCTTACGTCAATTCGCGCCTGACGGAAATTTCAAAGACCAAAACCAATGTTATCGGCGAAGTTTCAGGAAGATACCAGTTTGGCCGTTTTTTCGCACAGGCGGACTTTGCTTTCGGTAAATTTGCCAATACGAATATTTCATTACAATACGAATTATAATTTACAAACATAAATCTCAAACAAAATGAAAGTTACAATAGTAGGAGCAGGAAATGTAGGAGCAACCTGTGCTGATGTGATTGCTTACAGAGGAATTGCAAGCGAAGTGGTTTTGCTCGATATCAAGGAAGGTTTTGCAGAAGGCAAGGCGATGGACATCTCGCAATGCGCCACCAATTCTGGCTGGAACACCAAAGTTTCGGGCGTAACCAACGATTATTCGAAAACAGCCAACAGCGATGTGGTCGTAATCACTTCGGGAATCCCGAGAAAACCGGGAATGACACGTGAGGAATTGATCGGAATCAATGCCGGGATTGTAAAAACCGTTGTCGAAAACGTCTTGGCGCATTCGCCAAATACGATTGTCGTAGTGGTTTCAAACCCAATGGACACGATGACTTACCTCACTTTAAAAGCGACCGGATTGCCTAAAAACCGAATCATCGGAATGGGCGGCGCGCTCGACAGTTCGCGTTTCAAATACTATTTGTCTAAAGCTTTGGACAAACCATCTAACGACGTTTCGGCAATGGTAATCGGCGGTCACGGCGATACGACGATGATTCCGCTTACAAGGCTGGCTTCTTATAATGGGATTCCGGTTTCCGAATTCTTATCGCAGGAACAATTGGATAAAGTAGCGGCCGATACTATGGTTGGCGGCGCGACCTTAACCGGTTTGCTCGGAACTTCTGCCTGGTATGCCCCGGGCGCTTCGGTAGCGTATCTGGTAGACAGCATTTTGAACGACCAGAAGAAAATGATCGCGTGTTCTGTTTTCCTCGAAGGCGAATACGGACAGAACGATATCTGCATCGGCGTACCTTGTATAATCGGTAAAAACGGGATCGAAAAAATCCTCGACATCAATTTAAACGAGGCTGAGAAAGCGTTGTTTGCCAAAAGCGCAGACGCGGTCCGCAACATGAACGCCGACCTCAAATCGGTTTTAGCATAAGGTTTTTTATAATATACAGAGAAGACTGCAAACTTGCAGTCTTTTTTTTGAGATTAATCAATAAATAAATTGGTTAATCATAAGGTAAATTATATATTTGCTCGGTTTAAAAAAATGGGAATATCCTGAAATTTTATATTTTGATTTTAAAATTAAAAATTCAGCATGTTTTTAACAACGATTGAAAATATTACAAACAAAAATTAATTAATTATTAGTAATAATGCAGAATAGAGGACTAGTTAAATTTTTTGCAATTTTATTTGCATTGGTAAGTATCTACCAGCTTTCTTTCACATTCGTTTCTCAGAATATCGAGAACGACGCAAAGCAATTTGCGAAAGGTGACTCTGAGAAAGAATTGAAGTATTTGGATTCAATCGGAAAAGAGAAAGTTTTTAATCTTGGGTTTACCGACTTTACTTACAATGAAGTTAAAGACAAGAAAATAAATAAAGGTCTTGACCTTGAAGGCGGAATCAACGTCCAGCTTCAGATTTCGGTTAAAGACATTATTAAAGGACTGGCCAACCAATCCAAAAACCCGATCTTAAACGAAGCTTTGGCAAACGCCACCAAAAACAGACAAGGTAATGAAGATTACCTCGACGTGTTTTTTCGTGAGTTCGATGCTGCTTCAAAAGGAACGGTAAAATTGGCTTCTCCTGATATTTTTGCAAACAGAAGTATGCAGGGCGAAGGCGGCGTAGATATCAAAATGACCGACGACCAAGTGAAGAAAGTCATCCGCAAAAAAGTGGACGAATCTATCGAATCTGCTTTTGAGGTATTGCGCAAACGTATCGACAAATTCGGCGTTACACAACCAAACATCCAGAAAGTGGGCGAATCAGGAAGAATCCTTGTGGAGCTTCCGGGTGCGAAAGATGTAGACCGTATCAAAAAATTATTGCAAAGTACTGCCCAACTTGAATTCTGGGAAACCTATAAAATCGACGAATTGGGCAACTTCCTGATGGCAGCCAACAATTCATTGAAACTGACCGAGAAAAAAGTAGATGCCAAAGAAGTGAAAACTTCCGCAACCGATTCGATCAGCAACCTTTTGACCGATAAGGAAAAAGACAGTACGGCTACAGCGAAAGACCTCGGACCGTTATTGGATAAATTCGTAGCTCAGGGCGGCGGTGCTGTCTTAGGCGTTGTCAATGCAAAAGATACGGCCGTAGTCAATGGCTGGTTGAAAAGACAGAATATCAGAAGCCTGTTGGCTCCGGACCAGCGTTTCGCCAAATTCGTTTGGGGAAAACCATCTTCAAAAGTTGATGAGAAAACCAAAAAAGAAGTTGAGACTGTAGAATTATACGCATTAAAAGGAAACAAAGATAACCGTGCAGCAATGAGCGGCGGCGTCGTAACCGATGCGAAAGATTCATTCGACCAATTGGGCAAGCCTTCCGTAACCATGCAGATGAACGGGGCAGGAGCAAAAGCCTGGGAAGAATTGACAGGAAAAGCATACACGCAAAAAAGCAACATCGCGATCGTATTAGATGATATCGTTTATTCGGCGCCGGGTGTTTCAAGCGGACCGATTTCGGGCGGAAGATCTGAAATCTCAGGTGTTTTCGACGTAACGGAAACCAAAGATTTAGCGAACGTTTTAAGAGCCGGTAAATTGCCAGCTGCTGCCGAGATCGTACAATCAGAAGTGGTTGGACCATCCTTGGGACAAGAAGCGATCGACCACGGTACGCAATCTGCGCTTGTAGGTCTCTTGATCGTTGCGCTCTGGATGCTCGTTTATTACGGAAAAGCAGGTTGGTTCGCCAACATCGCTTTGCTCGTCAACTTATTGTTCCTTTTCGGAATCCTTGCGAGTTTAGGCGCTGTATTGACATTGCCTGGAATCGCGGGTATCGTATTGACCATGGGAACGGCCGTCGATGCGAATATCATTATCTATGAACGGGCGAAGGAAGAACTGCGTATGGGCAAAACCATCGAGGAAGCGATCAAAGCGTCTTTCGGATGGAAAGGTGCGATGCGTTCGATTGTGGATGCCAACGTAACACACGTCCTGACTGGAGCGGTACTTTTGATCTTCGGAACAGGACCAATCCAGGGATTTGCAACGACCTTATTAATTGGTATCGCAACGTCATTGTTCACTTCGATTTTCATTACGAGAATCCTTTTGGACTGGAGCGTTTCTAAAGGAAATAAATTGACTTTCGTGACCGGTTTCTCTAAAAACTTCTTTACGAACTTCCACTTTGACTTCCTTAAGATTAAAAAATACACTTACGCATTCTCCTTAATTGTATGTATCGTGAGCGTAATCTCATTGGCAACACACGGTTTGGATTATGGTGTTGACTTTAAAGGAGGAAGGACTTTTCAGGTTCGTTTTGAAAAACCGGTTTCTGCTGAAGAAGTGCGCGCGGAATTATTGAAGCCATTTGAAAACAGTGCCGAAGCCAAGATTTTCGGTAAAGACAACCAGTTGAAAATCACCACGAAATTCAAGGTGGAAGAACACGGGACAGATGCCGACCAGGAAGTAAACAAAATCCTTTACGACAAATTGAAGCACCATTTCAGCGCGAGCATGACTTACGATCAATTCGTAAACAGCTATGACGGTAAAAAATTCGGAATCCTCCAGGCTTCTAAAGTCGGACCGACCGTTGCGGATGATATCAAAACCAACTCTTATTGGGCGGTTCTGGGTGCGATGCTTATCGTTGGACTTTATTTGGTAATCTCGTTCAGGAAATGGCAATACTCACTGGGTGCGATCGCAGCCGTTGCGCATGACGTGATATTCGTATTGGGTATCTACTCATTATTGTGGAAATACATGCCATTCGGGATGGAAATCGACCAGCACTTCATCGCGGCGATCCTGACCGTAATCGGTTACTCGATGAACGATACCGTAATCGTATTCGACAGGGTTCGTGAATACCTTGGCGGAAAAGCCAAAGGTAATTTCAACTCGATCGTAAACCAGTCGATCAACTCGACCATGTCAAGAACCATCAATACGTCATTGACGATGATTTTGGTATTGTTGATCATGTTTATCTTCGGCGGAGAATCCATCAGAGGATTCATCTTTGCGATGCTGATCGGTATTATCGTCGGAACCTACTCGTCGCTGTTTATCGCGACACCGGTTTTGGTCGACACGATTTCAGATGCAGAACACAAAAGAATCGAAGACGAGCACAACAGGGCGTAATATTCATTCCATATAAATCAAAACCCGATAGCGATATCGGGTTTTTTTATGCGTCATTGCGAGGAGGAACGACGAAGCAATCTCAGTACTTCATTATTTTCGGGAGCTTTTTCCCGCTTTGCGTTCCAATCTTTTGTTCCGCTGTGCTCCACAAAAGGATTTACACTGCAATCGGGGCTAGACAGAACGTCAATGATGGTTGTCATTGCGAGCCTGGCGGAGCAATCTCCCGATGAACCCAAGTAATGCATCAAAAGATTGCTTCGTCGTTCCCCTCCCAATGACGGTTCTCCGAATCGACGTGGCAAAAGCCACACTCGTTCAATTAACCACCAATGCCTAGCCCTGATGGAAGCGGCATCCTTTTGTGGAGCACAGCGGAACAAAAGATACAGCGGACAGCAGGAAAATTGCTCCCAATAAAAAAGCCGCTGACAAAACGTCAACGGCTTTAATTATCAATTGTAAATTATCAATTAACTACAACTGGTTTTTCCGCGGCCCACATGAAATAAAACCCAAGCAGGATAAAAGGGATGCTGAGCCATTGCCCGGTGGAGAACAATCCGAGGGCGCTCTCGAAACCGCCCTGGCTTTCCTTTACATACTCGACGACAAAGCGCACCGACCAAAGCAATACGAGGAACAGGCCGAAAAGATAGCCTTGTTTTTCCCTGACGTTTGTTTTCCAATATAGGAAGAACAGGATCGCAAATACGAATACATAGCAGAACGCCTCATACAACTGTGCCGGGTGCCTTGACGGAACCTGCTGTAATATTTCGGCATATTTAGGATCGGTTGCAATCGCGTGGTAGGATTCTTTGGCATTGCTCAATTTAGTAGCCAATACGGCTTCGCGCGGAGAGAAACGGTCACGCACGAATTGGATTCCCAAAGGTGAGTCGGTCACTTTTCCCACAATCTCCGAATTGAAGAAATTTCCCAATCTGACAAAGATAGCGCCACTCGCCACCGGAATGACCACACGGTCCAATACCCAAAGCATCGGTCTTTTCATCACCTTTTTGCTGAAATAATACATTGCGATGATGATCGCAATTGCCGCGCCGTGGCTGGCCAATCCCTGGAATCCGGTAAATTCAAACTTAGGCGAGAATTTAAACGGCAGCAGGATTTCACCCAGATTGTGGCTGTAATATTCCCAGTCGTAAAAAAAAACATGTCCGAGCCTTGCGCCCAGAAGTGTCGATAGAACGGTCCATATAAAAAGAGAGTCCAGTTTGTCAAGCGGTTCATTCTCCCGTTCAAAAATATGCTTCATGATGAACCATCCCAAACCGAAAGCGATCACAAACATGAGGCTGTAATATCTGATAACGAAGAAACCAAGGTCGATTCCTTCTGTAGGGTTCCAAACAATACTTAAGGCGTGTGTCATTATATAGAAGTTAGATATGGTAAAAATAAAGATATAAATTAAATTTTATTGCTAAAATTCGTTAATGTTTGTGGCCGCAGTCTTTTCCGGGAACGGGATCGTAGCCGCTTTTTCCCCACGGGTGGCAGCTCAGGATTCTTTTGGCCGCAAGATAACTTCCGTAAAACAGGCCGTGCACTTTTAACGCTTCCAAAGCATAGGAAGAGCACGTAGGCTCAAACCGGCAGGCCGATGGCAGAAAAGGGGAGATGGCCGTTTGGTAAATCCGGATCAGCAGTACAAACGGCGATATGAGGATTTTCCTGAGGTTCAATTTAATAGGTGAATAAGGTTCCGTCTTTGCCGTCCTTCAATTGGATGCCCAACGCCGTCAACTGGTCACGGATCTGGTCCGACATCGCAAAGTCTTTATTGGCACGCGCCTCATTTCGCATATTGATCAGCATGTTGACCATGCCTTCGAGTTTGTCGTTGTTGTCTGCGAGGACTTTCTGGTCTTTTAATCCCAAAACGTCAAATACGAAACTGCGCATCAATTTTACAAAAGTATCGCGGTCGCTGCTGTTCAACGTAGCCGATTCATGCGTCATCAGGTTTACAAAACGCACGCCTTCAAACAACTGCGCAATCAGGATCGGCGTATTGAAATCGTCGTTCATGGCTTCATAGCAGGCATTTTTCCATGAAGCAATATCAAGCGTAGAAGTCGCTCCTGCTTCAAGCGAATCGAGCTTTTCCATCGCTTCCATCAAACGGTCGTAGCCTTTTTCGGCAGCGACAATCGCCTCATCCGAAAAATCAAGGATGCTCCTGTAGTGTGCCTGTAGCATAAAGAAGCGCGCGACATTCGGCGCAAAAGCCTTGCTCAAAAACGGACTGTCGCCTGTGAAAATTTCCCCCGGAAGAATATTGTTCCCGGTAGATTTCGACATTTTCTTTCCGTTCAACGTCAGCATATTCGCGTGCATCCAGTAATTCACCGGCGTATTTCCGGTTGCGGCTTCGTTCTGCGCAATCTCGCATTCGTGGTGCGGGAATTTCAAATCCATTCCGCCACCATGGATGTCGAAGTGATTGCCCAGATATTTGGTGCTCATCGCAGTACATTCCAAGTGCCAGCCCGGAAAACCGTCGCTCCACGGCGATGGCCAGCGCATGATATGTTGCGGTTCGGCTTTCTTCCAGAGCGCAAAATCCTGATGGTTTCTTTTGTCGGATTGCCCGTCGGTATCACGCGTATTGGCGAGCATGTCTTCGATGTTGCGGCCGCTCAGTTGCCCGTAATGGTTGGTTTCGTTGAATTTTACGACATCAAAATAAACCGACCCGTTCGATTCGTAACCAATCCCTTTTTCAATAATCTTCTTTACAATTTCGATCTGCTCGATAATGTGTCCGGTCGCCGTCGGTTCTATACTTGGCGGCAGGAAGTTGAATTCGTTCAGAATATCGTGGAAATCTACGGTGTAGCGCTGCACGATTTCCATCGGTTCCAATTGCTCGACACGTGCTTTTTTGGCGATCTTGTCTTCGCCTTCGTCCACATCGTCCACAATATGGCCCACATCGGTAATGTTGCGCACATAACGAACCTTATAGCCCAAATGCTGCAGGTAGCGGAAAATCACGTCAAACGACATAAACGTCCGCACATTGCCCAAATGCACATTGCTGTAAACCGTCGGACCACAGACATACATCCCGATATTCCCTTCGTGGATCGGATTGAAATCTTCCTTTTCTCCCGAAAGAGAATTGTACAGCCTGAGTTTATTGGTTTTGTATAACGGCATTTTCTTTATTTTTTAGGAGCTGTTTCCTGCTTTCCACTGCAATCTTTTTTCGCTAAAAAGCTTCAAAAAGGATTTTCGCTTCAATCAGGGCTGGGGCTTTTCGGTAAAATTACTATTTTGGATTGGAATCTAGAATTTTGTTTCCAGTTTAATATACTGCAAAAATTCTCTGCGAACATTTTCGTCTTTAAATTTTCCGCCAAATTCAGAAGTCACCGTGCTGCTTTCGATATCACGGATCCCGCGCGAATTCACGCAAAGGTGCTTCGCATCGATCACGCAGGCCACGTCTTCGGTTCCGAGTGCGCGCTGCAATTCCTGTACGATCTGCATCGTGAGTCTTTCCTGTACCTGCGGCCTTTTGGCAAAATAATCTACGATGCGGTTCATTTTGGACAAGCCGATTACCTTTCCGTTGGAAATATAGCCCACATGTGCACGCCCGATAATCGGAAGCAAATGGTGTTCGCAGGTAGAGTAGAGGGTGATGTTTTTTTCGACCAGCATCTCGCCGTATTTGTAGCCGTTCTCAAAAGTGGAAGTCTTGGGTTTTTTCTCAGGGTTGAGTCCGCCGAAGATTTCCTTTACGAACATTTTTGCCACACGATTTGGCGTGCCCTTTATACTGTCATCGGTGAGGTCCATTCCGAGCGTCCTGAGGATGCTTTCGATGTCTTTTTTAATCAGTTCTATTTTTTGGTCGTCAGGAATATCGAAGGCATCTTTCCTCATAGGATTGGTTGCATTTGATGAAAAGTGGTTGTCCCCTGTTTCGTCCTGAAATTCTTCGTTAGTTATCATTAATTGGTGATATTTTAATAGCCGTTTTTTTTGAGGAACAAAGATAAATAATTAAAATTAAAGTCCATATACGTGTTAAATATTAAATTAATTTAAAATAACAGATAAATCTTTGCTAACTTTTTTGTAATTTTCGCCTGCCAAAATATTTTATTATGAAAAACAAGTACTTATTCGTTTTCTTCTTTTCTTTAATAAGTTTAAACATTTTCAGTCAGGTCGCACCTCTCATCCAGGTCAGTATTCCAACACCGCTACCGGCTTGTAATGCAGGGGATTCCACCAATTTACTGGCGGTTTATCCGCATCCCAATCAAACCACAACTTACACCACGCCTCCGCTGGATCCGGTGTTCAACCCGAGTTTCCCGACAACCGGTGGAACCCTGCTCAACGCAACAGCCGATGACGTTTGGTCACCAGTGGTTAACCTGCCATTTTCGTTCTCCTTTTACGGCGGATTTTACAATCAGGTAATCGTTGGGTCGAATGGGGTTATGAGTTTTGATGTAACCGATGCGGGTGGCTATTGCCCATGGGCCTTTACTGCCAGCGTCCCGAGTCCGGCTCTACCGACCAATGCCATTTTCGGAGTCTATCAGGACACGAATATCCAGATGCCCCCGGTGACCAATCCGGCGGTGCAGAATGTGAATTATTATGTTCTGGATACGGGTGTCAATCAGGCGCCAAACAGGGTTTTCGTAGTGAATTTCAATCAATTGCCTCAATTTCAGTGTAATGCGAGTGTTGGTTTCCAGACCAGCCAGATTGTTATCCATGAAGGAACCAATATCGTAGATATTTTTGTTTTCAACAGGACACCTTGCACTAGCTGGAATAGTTGTAGTGGTGTAATCGGGGTTCAAAATGCTACCGGAACGCAAGGGGCTACTCCTCCAGGCGTTAACACAGGTTGTTGGACAGCAACAAATGACCACTATCAGATCCAGCCTAATGGCGCTCCGGCCACAGTAAACCTTCAATGGCATTTAGGAGCCGCTACCGGCCCGACAGTAGGTACTTTAAATGAAAATCCGCTGACTGTTGTCCCACCGGCAACAGGTTCACAGATGTATACCGCGGTAGTGACTTATGTCAACCCTGACGGAAGTACATTTACGGCAGAAGAAAGCATCAACGTGAGTGTTGCGGCACCGCTCCCGCTTTTAGATCCGCAGAATCTTACCATCTGTTCTTCTTTGCCACCACCTTATACCATTAACATCGACCAGAATGCGCATATTTTAACGGGTGTTCCAAGCCCGGGAGATTATGTGATCAAATATTATGAAGACTTGAACGATGCCAACAATGACGCATCCAACAATATTACCAACCTTGCGGGTTATACTTTCAGCGCCCCGATTCCAAAAACGATTTTTGTAAGGCTTGAAGATCTGGTTACGACCGGTTGCTTCAATGTAAGGCCATTTACCATCGACGTTGGTGCGCCAGCAGGAACAATAGATTATTCGCCTGCGCAGTATTGCAGCAATATCACAACACCACAACAGATTAATGAAAACGGATTGACTTCGGGAGGAACCTATTCAGCGGTATCAATACCACCCGGACTAACCCTTATCATTGATTCTGCAACCGGAGACATTACGCCAAATGGCAGCGATCCCGGAAATTATAGCGTAAATTATCATATTCCGGCGACGGCTTCATGCCCTGTTTTTGATGTGTATACGCCTGTTGAAATTATCACGTGTAATTGTACGGTTACGGCATCTTCCACATCACAGACGGTATGTGCCAATTCACCGATGACGGCAATAACTTATACAACGACCAACGCTTCGAGTGCCGTCATTTCGGCCGGTGCTTTGCCTGCGGGCGTGACCGGCACTTTTTCGGGAGGCGTTTACACGGTTTCGGGATCGCCTACAACTGCAGGCCCGTATAGCTATACGGTTTCGATGACAGCGGGTACAGATCCGGTCCCTTGTACCGTGGTAACAAATATTACGGTTAACCCAAGTGCTACAATTACATTGAATTCTCCAGCGGCTACGGCAGCGCAGACAATTTGTATCAATACGCCAATTGCAACCATTTCTTATTTGGTTGGACCAGGAGTAACCGGGGCATCGGCCTCGGGTTTACCGCCAGGCGTGAATGGCGTTTTTGATTCAGCGACCGGATTATTTAATATCACAGGTACGCCTACAGCAGCAGGACCATTTCCTTATATCGTTTCAACTTCAGGAGGTTGCGCACCCAATGCCACTTCCAATGGAACAATGACCGTTACCGCCGCATCAACACTCGGATTAACATCGGCAGCGGGCACAACATCTCAGACACCTTGTATCAATACCTTATTGACCAATATCGTCTATACGATTGGCGGAAGTGCAACCGGCGCAACGGTAACCGGATTGCCTGCTGGCGTTAACGGAGCCCTTGCCGGAAATGTTTTCACCATCAGTGGAGCGTCTTCGGTTGCAGGACCATTTAATTATACCGTAACGACAACCGGCCCATGTGCGGCAGTTGCCTTAAGCGGAACGATTACGGTTAGCCCGGCATCAACAATTGTGTTGACTTCGGGAGCAGCGACCACATCACAGACGCCATGTATCAATACCTTATTAAATAATATCGTTTATACAATTGGAGGAAGCGCAACAGGAGCAACAGTGACGGGATTGCCTGCTGGCGTGAACGGAGTGCTTGTCGGAAATGATTTCACCATCAGTGGAACGCCTTCGGTTTCAGGTCCGTTTAGCTATACGGTGACTACAACCGGCCCTTGTGCTGCAGTTGCTTTAAGCGGAACTATTACACCTTATGCTGCTTCAACCATTGCGTTGACATCGGCGGCTGGCACAACTTCCCAGACACCATGTATCAACACCCTATTGACCAATATCGTCTATACGTTTGGCGGAAGCGCAACAGGCGCAACGGTAACCGGATTGCCAGCCGGTGTGACTGGCAGCGTTACAGGCAGTAGTTTCACGATTAGCGGAACGCCAACGGTTGCAGGACCGTTTAATTATACGGTGACAACAACCGGCCCATGTGCGGCAGTTGCATTGAGCGGAACGATTAATGTTAGTCCTTCGGCAACAATAGGACTGACTTCACCGGCAGCTACAACCAGCCAGACACCGTGTATCAATACAAATATCACAAATATCGAATACCTGATGGCTAACGGCGCAACGGGCGCTAACGTAACCGGGTTACCAGCCGGAGTTACGGCAGCTGTTGTTGGAAGTTCGGTCATCATAAGCGGAGCACCATCTGTTGCAGGCCCTTTCAGTTATACCGTAACCACTACGGGCGGATGTGCACCAGCTGCAACTGCTACCGGAACGATTACAGTTGGCCTTGCATCAGCAATCGGGTTGACATCGGCTGCAGCAACGACTTCGCAGACACCATGTATCAATGCATTATTAAATAATATCGTTTATACAATTGGCGGAAGCGCAACCGGCGCAACAGTAACCGGATTGCCTGCTGGCGTTAACGGAGCCCTTGCCGGAAATGTTTTCACCATCAGTGGCACGCCTTCGGTTGCGGGACCGTTTAATTATACCGTAACGACAACCGGCCCATGTGCGGCAGTTGCCTTAAGCGGAACGATTACGGTTAGCCTGGCATCAACGATTGCGTTGACTTCGGGAGCGGCTACAACTTCACAGACGCCATGTATCGGTTCACTAATGAACAATATCGTCTATACAATTGGCGGAAGTGCAACAGGAGCAACAGTGACGGGATTGCCTGCTGGCGTGAACGGAGTCCTTGTCGGAAACGATTTCACCATCAGTGGGACGCCCTCGGCTGCGGGACCATTTAGTTATACAGTAACTACAACCGGCCCTTGTGCAGCAGTTGCCTTAGGCGGAACGATTACGGTTAGCCCGGCCTCAACCATTGCGTTGACATCGGCTGCAGCAACGACTTCGCAGACACCGTGTATCAATACCTTATTAAATAATATCGTCTATACGTTTGGCGGAAGCGCAACAGGCGCAACGGTAACCGGATTGCCAGCCGGT
>Ga0193717_1000169_pt1 | contig 56018 bp, 50 predicted proteins | sample U2c2metaG_FD_145900 | JGI IMG/M metagenome (GOLD analysis project Ga0193717, IMG submission 145900) | Soil microbial communities from a riparian zone of the East river system, Colorado, United States - U2c2 | ecosystem: Environmental > Terrestrial > Soil > Riparian zone | place: USA: East River... | reverse complement strand
CGCGCCGGACCAGCTCCCACCGGAACGGGGTCGCGAGGTGGGCAAGGTCGTCGGCCTCGCACCCGGGTGACTCGCCGAGGAGCATGCGGGCCAGCGCGGCACGGACGTGGGTGGCCAACGCGGCGTTGTCGACGGTCGGCTGCAGGACCGACGACCGGACGGCGACCGCCTCGTCCACCGCGTGCGAGAGGGCGCAGTCCACGGTCCGGGTCGGCAGCGCCTGCTCGACGAAGGCCGCGCGCACGGCCGCGGTGGGGATCGGGGTCGGCTGGCCGGTCAGGTGGGCGAGGACGGTGAGCTCGGCCCAGACCACCAGCCACGGTTCGTCGGTGAGCAGGTGTGCCGCGGCACGCAGTTGGCGCAGCGTGCACGCCTGTGCCCGGCAGTCGGCGCCGCAGGTGGTGCTGCGCCGTCCGATCAGCCGGTCGACCGGGGCGAGCGTGCCGGGCCGGGTGTCCTCCACGGCCGAGCCGTCCGGCACCCGGACCAGCAGCGGCCGGTCCATGCCGTCGGTGAACACCGCAGCCTCGCCGGGCACCAGCGTCACGAGGTAGCGCGACTGCTCGTCGGTCACGTTCATGGTGGCGCCGACGCTGTCCCGGTCGTCCTTGGCCGGCAGCCGATGCACGATCTTCACCGCGGTGTTCTTGATGACGTCCTGCGTGAGCTTGCTGGGAATCTGCTCGGCGATGATCAGACCCTCGCCGTAGGCACGGACCTCGGCCAGCATGGCGGCGAACATCTCCACCGCGTGCGCGGCCGGGCCCGCCGTGCCCGGCTCGGACCGCCGCAGCAGCCGGTGCGCCTCCTCGATCACGGTGAGGTGGGTCAGACCGGGGCGCGGGTTGGCGCGGGCCGCCACCCGCAGGTGCTCGGACAGTCGCATGAGGACGGAGCCCATGAAGAACGCCTTGTCCGCGTCATCCCCGACATCCTCTATCTGCAGCACCACATTGCTTCGGCAGAGCTGCTCGAAGCTCAGTGGGTGGCCGCCCTCGAAGAACCGGCCGGCCGTGCCGAGCCGCAGACTGCCGAGGCGCACCTTGATGAATCCCTGCACGTTGGCGGCGATCTCCTTGCCGTAACCGATCTCCGTCACCACGTCCGCGGCGACGCGTTGCAGATCGGACAGCGTCGGGTACCTCGGCGTCTGTCCCGAGTGGACCGGCTCGCCGAGACTGAGGTCCCAGCCGAGCTCCTCGTAGCACCGGGTCAGCGCGGCGGCGAGGATCTGCGGGAACGGCTCCTGCGCCTCGAACGCGGCGAGGAACAGCGCGCGCAACAGGTCCGCGTGCGACTGCAGCGGGAAGCCGGGCGCGGGTTCGAGCGGGTTGAACCCGGCCGGCGCGCTGTCCGGGTCGCCGGGGCGGATCACGATCACGTCCTGGCCGAGGTCGGCGAGCCGGCTGGCCATACGCGTGTACTCGGCCTTCGCCGGCTCGACCACCAGCCACGGCAGTCCGGCCCTGGACGCCTGCGCCAGCAGGTGCCGGACGGTCTGTGACTTCCCGGCACCGGTGGCGCCGCAGACGAAGGTGTGCCGGTTCAGCGACTCCCGTCCCAGCACCAGGTCACCGACCTCGACCAACCCCTCGTCGAGCACCGCGCCGAGTCGCACCGCGCCGTCCGACGCGTGCTCCGGCGTCACGTCGAAGGTGTGCGGCTCGACCAGCCGCAGGCCGGGCAGCTCCCGCTCCGGTGGCCTGGTCAGTGCGGCGAGCAGCTCGGTGCCCGCGGTGAACGCCGCCTGCCGAGGGTCGGGCGTCGGCACCGGCGCGCCCGCCGGCTCCAGCACGTAGGGCAGGCCGTCCAGCTCGCTGGCCGCACACAGCATCGCGGCGGCCGTGGTGGCGCCACGCGGGTCCACACTGCCGACCAGCACCCGGATCCGCCAGCCGCCACCGGCCAGCGCCCTGCTCAGCTCGCGGTGGCGTGCCTGCTTGCGTTCCAGCTCGACCCGCTTGGCCTCGCCGACCTCACCGCGGGACAGCGGCAGGATCTCGTTGACGAGCGTGCGCAGCTCCGGCTCAAGCTCGTTGGACCGCAACGGTTCCGCGACGACCAGCCAGGCGAAGGGCCCGCGCAGGTGCGCGACGTGTCGGTCGAACGAGCCGCGGCGCACGGTCGGGCGAACCTGGTTGTTCCCGGCCGGCGCCCACAACGCATCGGCCCGCGCGCGGCACGGCACCCAGCTCCGGAACGGCGCGAACAGGTGCTCCGCGTCCACAACGGACAGGTCGGTGGCCAGTGCGCCGGGCGGGAAGAGCAGCGCGCGGGTGGTGCCGCCGTGGTGCGCGGCCGAGGCGTACCTGCTGGCAGGGGGGAAGAACGGGCGCCCGCCGTAGAGGAAGCGCAGCCGTTCGTCGTGCGGCGACCGGACCCACGCGCTCAGCACCATCGCGCCCGCCGTCCCGGCGGCACGCAGGTCGGCGTGCGCGCCGGTGAGCGACGCGGTCAGCGGGCCGGCCCGGTCCTCCCGGCGCTGCTCCTCCTTCGCCTCGTCCGGCCGAGGCACCTGGCTAAGCTGGTGGAACTGGAACCCCTGCCAGTCGAACATGTCGTTCCCCTCAACGCGCCGGGATCGTGGTGACCTGGCAGAGACCGGGGTTGCAGTCGGCGAGCACGACACGGCGGCCCTGCCCGGAGTTGTCCACGAGCACGAACGCAGTCTCCGGCATGCCGAGTAGCTGGTCCGGCTCGATCCGGAACTCGTGCACCCGGCCCATTCCCGTCGAGTTGCTGAGGTTGTCCGCGTTGGACCAGGTGCGGGTGCCGGTCCAGGTGTGCCCCCGAGAGTCGGACAGCCCGGTCGGCCGGCCGGGTGTGCCGGACCGCCGCTGCTTGGAGTTGCCGCTCCCACTGGTGTTCGCGCCGAAGCTGTCCCCGCCACCGTCGGTGAACGTGGCGCCGACCTGGCGGGTCAGCTGGTTGAGCACGAACTTGTGCTCCTTGCCGATGAACTCGGCGGCGATGGCGGCGTCCCGGTGGTTGTACATCTTCATGAAGCACACCGTGCCGCCGGTGCCGGCCGACTTCTCCAGATCGCCCTGCGGTTGGTCGATCATCAGCACCAGCCGCACCTTGGCGTTGCGGGCGTGCTCGGACAGCACCTTCAGCTCGTTCGCGCCGAGGTGGTCCGCGCCGGCCACCACCAGGAACCCTGCCTGCCAGCGTCGGCTGTCCATGGCTTGCTGCGCAAGGCGTACCAGTGTCCGGTCGATCAGCTCCTTGCGGTCGGCCCGGCCACCTTCCGTCGCGACCAGGGTCACCGCCTCGTTCGTCCACAGTGGATGGCCGTGGCCCGCCGGGGCGATGTCGTGCAGCATCTCGAGCTGGCTGGTCAGGAACCGGAGCTGGCGGGTGGTCCACTCGGTCTGGTCCACGTCGCCGATGTGCGTGGCCAGCTTGTTGGCCTCCTCGTCGGACAACCGGCCGTCGCCCGCACCCTGGAGCAGCACCCGCAGCCCCGCGGCCAGCCGAGCGAACGTCACCGGGCCGTCGAGGCACGCGAGCACGCGACGAAGCAGGTCGACCGCGAGCGCCCGTTCCTCTCGCCGGTCGCCGTCCGGCCTGCTGGTCGTCGCGTGGCCGACGCACTCCGCGATGTCGCGCGGGCCGAGCCCGCTGAGCAGGTGCACGTCCGTCGGCGCGGCGGCGTCCAGCCGCACCGTCCTGGTCGGCATGCCGACCGCGCGGGCCACCGCGACGAGGTTGTCGCCGACCTCCTGGGCGGTGAGGTCCAGGACGGTGATCCGATGACCGGCCGACAGCAGCGAGGCGCCGAAGGTGACCAGCAGGCTCGCCCAGCCGTGCCGGCGCGGGTCGCCGCCGAACACGTCGACCCGCGTCGGCTCCGCCGCCGGGTACACCGGGGTCCACTGTGGACCGTTGGCGACCGCCGCGGCCGCGTGCGCCGCGGCGGCGGTGTCCTCGGCGAACTGGCGCCGCACCTGCTCCCACTGGTCCAGCGCCTGCCGGTGCCGCTGCTGCTCCCCCGCCCGCATGATGAGGTAGGGCTGTTCGAAGTTGCGGATGTTGCGGCTGGCGAACCGCACACCGCCGACCGCGCGGACCACGCTGAGCGCCAGCAACGCGGCGACGACGATCAGCACCACCTCGTACACCTGGTGGGCCGAGTCGCCGAACTGGGCGACCTCCCCCTCGATCACGAGCTGGTAGGTGGTGAACGCGAACGCGGCCACCACGGTGAACGCCAGCCGCCAGACCACCCTGGTGACCGCCTTGGACCGGGCGGCGACCAGCGCGGAGGTGTCCGGGTGCGGCGGTTCCGCCCAGGACGGCCGGGGTGGTGGCAGCGCCGGGGTCACGGTCTGGGTCACCGCGGGCGCCACCGCCTGCCAGCCCCACCTGGCGGGTGGCGCGAACAGCCGAGGGGCGAGCTCGGCCGACCACCCGCCGGGCGCGACCACCGTCGGTCGCAGGCCCTTGGCCACGCCGCCGGTCATGCGGTAGGTCCCGCTCATGGCAGCCTCCATGCCGCGCGGACGCTCAGAACGTGCTCTCGAACCACGACGTGACGTTGGCGAACCAGTCGGGCTGCACCTGGCCGAGGACCATCAGGAAGATGCCGACGGCCACGGCGATGACCGCCAGCGTGATCACCAGACCGATCAGCCGGCCGATGGCCCCGAAGAACCCCATCGGCCCGCGTGGGCGGGAGTAGTGCTGTTGACCGGCGCGGCTGCCGCCGCGCATCGTCAGGTCGGTGGCCCTGGCCGCGGACTGCTGCGCGCCACGACTGGCCGACGCCGACGCCTGCTGCCCGGCCCGCTGTCCCATGGATCCCGGATTCGTCATCGCGACTTCCCTTCCGTTGTCGTCGAAGGTCAGATGCGCGGGCTCGCCGCCTGATACGTGCGCGGCCGAGAACTTTCGACGAGCTCGAGTCGGGCGGGCGAGCGCGGGCTGTGTCCAGCGTCACGGCTGGTAAGCAGTTGGACACGGTTCGCCGAAAAATTCTCATTTATACCAATCCTCCGAAACGGAGCAATGGCAGCAGCGAAGTTCCCAGCCTGTCGAGGAACAAATCCCCGCGAAGTGGGTCGAGTCGCACGGGACAATTTGCGTGACCCTCGGGAGGGAAGGTTAGTTTTTTATGGCTATAAAAGAAGAAACTCAGTCCACCGGGCGAAGCTTCACCAAGGAGTCCTACGCGCGCTCGCATGTTGGTTTCGCCTGGTTGCGGGTGTCCTGCGGTTTGATCGTCATCTTCAGCCACTCCTTCTGGCTGCTGGACCCGATGCACCCGCCGCTGCTCCTCGGCGTCGGGGTCGGCGAGTACGCGCTGCTGGCGGTCTTCGCGATGAGCGGGTACCAGATCCTCGACAGCTGGGAGCGCGACCCGTCCTGGTGGCGGTTCAGTGCCAGACGTCTGCTGCGGATCCTGCCGCCGCTCGCGGTGGTGCTGACGATCACCGTCTTCGTGATCGGCCCGCTCTTCACCACGCTGTCGCTCGGCGCCTACTTCGGCGCGGGCCTGACGTGGCACTACCTGTCCAACGTCATCCCGTTCTGGCTGCAGGGACCGTTACCCGGCACGTTCGCGGACAACCCGCACCACGAGTCGGTGAACCCGTCGCTGTGGACGCTCCCCATGGAGCTGCTCGGCTACGGCTGCATACTGGTCCTCGGCCTTGCCATCGCGTTCGGTCTGCACAAGCTGCTCTTCCCGCTGCTGCTCGCCGGCCTGCTGGTGACCCAGGGCGTGTACGACGCCACCCTCGGCGCGTTCGACTCCGGCGGCCAGATCGGCGTCACGCCGATGGTGTTCCTGGTCAAGTTCCTGATCGCGTTCACCGCGGGCGCGGTCCTGCACGCCTACCGGCACAAGATCTCGCTCCGGCCGTTGTACGCGGTGGTGCTCGCCGCCACGTGGCTGTTGATCCACGTCGTATTCATGTCGGACTCGGCCGGAATTCCCGGACCGGCCGCGAGTGGTGACGACTCCATTTTCCGGTTGGTCACACTGGACAAATGGCTCATGACGCTCGCGCTTTCCTACGGCGTGATCGTGCTCGGCACACACTGGCCCAAACGGCTCGAAAGCGGGGCGAAATGGGTATACGGCAGTTATGGCCTCTACCTCTGGGGCGCGCCGCTGCAACAGACGTTCATCGCGCTCGGCATCACGAACGGCTGGGTGCTGCTGATCGTCTCGGCCCCAGCGGCCTACCTGTTCGGTCAGCTCTCCTGGCGTCTCGTGGAAACGCCGACGCAGAAATGGCGCCGCTACCTCAAGGCTCGCCAGCTCCAATGACGATCAACGTGTCCTATTCAAAGAGGGTGATTCACAACGGGGGGTGCGTGGCTGGGTTGTTGAGGTGGTTGCGCGACCGACCGCTCGGGCAGACCGCCGTGCAGCGAGGGCACTGGCCATGGGTCAGTGGCTGGGTCGGGCAGGTGGCTGCGTCTCCGGCCAGCACCGTCGCTGGACGCACGGCGGCCTACCCTCCCGGTCGGAGTTGTGAATAACCCTCAAGAACTAGCGGCACACCACGAAAACAGCCGGCGGACCACGCGTCCGCCGGCTGTTTTCGTCGATATGTCTGGAACTCGCCTGCCGAAAACGCCGGGCTGCCCCGTTCCGACCGACGACGTAGGCCACCTGGTCGCCGACCATTGCTCCGTTTGAATCTGCTTTCGCCACTCGGTCGAGCCGCAGACACGAAATCACCTCGGCTCACCCGCTTTGTCAAGACCTTGACAGGAACCCGCCCACTAAGTGAACATCAGAACGACTTCTTGACAGATCGGGCCTGGCCAGCCCGGTGTCGTTGGCGATATCGGGATCAACTCATTCCGAATCGTTTCATGCGGATCAACAACCACCCCGTCCCCCGGGGATCGAGGAAGGACCGCGTTGTTAGGCAACGACGCCGAACCCACTCTCCTGGCCATTCATGGCGGTAGTCCGATCCGGACCACACCGTGGCCGACCTACGACAAAGGGGCGGTGTTCGTCCAACCGGAGGACGAGGCGGCGGCCCTGCGCGCGATCCGCAGTCATCGCTACTTCCGGTACGACCATCGCCCCGAGCACGAAACCGAATGCGGCCAGCTAGAGGCCGAGCTGTGCCGGTACTTCGGCACCCGGTACGCGCTGACCACCTCGAGTGGCACCACCGCGCTCGCGCTCGCGATCATGGCCGCCGGGATTCCGCCCGGCTCGCTGATCGCCTGTCCCGGCTTCACCTTCGTGGCCACCCCCAGCGCGATCGTGCTCGCCGGCTGCCAGCCGTTCCTCGTCGAGGTCGACGAGAACCTGCACCTTGACCTCGCGGATCTCCGCCTGCGCTGGACGCCCGAGATCAAGGCGATCATGGTCGTGCACATGCGCGGCTTCGCGGCCGACCTGGACGGCCTGACCAGCTTCGCCGCGGAGATGGGTGTCCCGCTGTTCGAGGATGCCGTCCCGGCGCTCGGCGCCGAGCTGTCCGGTCGCAAGCTCGGCACCTTCGGCACCGCGGGCGCCTTCAGCACCCAGTCGGACAAGTCGCTCAACAGCGGCGAGGGCGGGTTCCTGGTCACCGACGACCCCAACCTGTTCGCCCGCGCGGTCGTGCTGTCCGGTGCGTACGAAGGCCGGGTGCGGCGGCACTTCCCGGACGGCGGTCCGTCGCTCACCTGCGACCTCGACCTGCCGCTGCTCAGCTTCCGGATGGACGAGATCCGCGCCGCCCTGCTGCGGGCGGAGCTGCAACGCCTCCCAGTGCGCCTCGAGCTGTTCCACCGCAACTACGAGTACGTGTCGACAGCCCTGGCAGACCTGCCGATCGCGCTGCGCCAACCGGTGGCGCCGGGCGCGTACCTCGGCGAGGCGCTGATCTTCCGGGTGCCGGACGCGGACTTCTTCGCCATGGCGCTCTGCGCGGAGGGCATCGACGCACGCAGCCTCGGCTCGGACCGGGACTTCAACGTGCGGGTCTTCTGGAACTGGCGGTTCCTCTTCCAGGGCGAGGACGCCTCGGCGGTCAAGGCGCTGCTGCCGAGCACCACGGACTACCTGTGTCAGGCGGTCGACATCCCGCTGTCCTCCTGCCTGACCCTGGCGGACTGTGACCACCTGATCGCCGCCGTGTGCAAGGTGGCGGCCGCCACCAGCGCGAGCCAAGACCAGTCCGCCGCGAACCGGGGCCGGTCAGAGCTGATGGGGCAGGGATGACCGCCGGCGAACCGGACCGCGGGCTCCCTCGGCTGGCCGTGGTCGGCATCTTCGGCGGGCTCTTCTGCGGCTATGTCGGGCTGACCGTGGCGATCCCCGTGCTGCCCGGGTTCGTGCGGGCGAAGTTCGACGCGTCCAACTTCGAGATCGGCGTGGTGGTGACGGCGACCGCGCTCACGGCGTTGCTGATCCGGCCGGTCGCGGGCTATCTGGCGGACCGGCACGGCCATCGTCGGATCATGCAGGCCGGGGCCGTGCTCGTGGCCGTCGGCGGCGCCGTCTACTTCCTCCCCCTCGGCCTGCCCGGCCTGATCGCCGACCGGCTGTTGCTCGGCATCGGCGAGGCGTCGCTGTTCACGGCGGGCGCCGTCTGGACCGTGTCACTCGCACCGCACAACCGGCGCGGGCAGCTCATCGGGCTGTACGGCGTCAGCATGTGGGGCGGGATCTCGGCGGGCACCTTCCTCGGCGCCGTCCTGGTCAAGGTCGACTACGCGGCCGTCTGGGGTTTCAGTGTCGTGCTCGCGCTCATCGCACTCGCGCTGATCAGCTCGGTGCCGGCGAGTCAGCGCGCCGCGGCGCCGAGCGGCGGGCACCGCCTGCTGATCCGCCCGGCGCTGCTGCCCGGCGTCGCACTCGGGTTGGCCGCCGCCGGGTACGCCGGACTCGCCGCGTTCGTGCTGCTCCACCTCGAGGCACAGGGCATTCACAACGGCGCCGTGGTGCTCGGTGGCTTCAGTGCGGTCTACGCCGCCACCCGGTTGTTCATCGGCCGCCTGCCCGACCAGCTCGGTCCGCGCCGGGTCGCGGCCTGGTCGGGCATCGGCGAGGCGGTCGGCCTGCTGATCATCGCCGTGGCGCCGAACCTGCCGGTAGCGCTGCTCGGCAGCGTGGTGATGGGCGTCGGCTTCTCGCTGCTGCACCCGTCGCTGGCACTGATGGTCATGAACCGCACCGAGAAGTCGCAGCAGGGCGCGGCGATCGGCGCGTACACCTCGTTCTGGGACCTGGGTCTGGCCGTCTGGGGGCCGCTGATCGGCGTGATCGCGAGCGGGTTGGGCTACCCGGCCGTCTTCTTCGTCGGCGCCGTGTGCGCGACCGCCGCCACCGCCATGGCGCTCGGTATTCGCCAACCCAGCCAACAGCCGGCCGCGATCAGCTAATTCGGAGCACGCATGCAGAGCACACCGCTCAAAGTCCTGTGCATCACCGGGTGGTGCCGTAACGGCAGCACCATCATCGGCAACATCCTGAACGAGATCCCCGGCTTCTTCCATGTCGGGGAGATTCACTTCCTGTGGAAGAACTCCCAGGGCGCCGGCGCGAACAACCTGTGCGGCTGCCAGAAACCGTTGACGGAGTGCGACATCTGGTCCGAGGTGCTCGAGACCGGGCGCCCGGCCGGTGTCACCGCCGAGGAACACGCGGCCACGGTCCGGCGCAGGCAGCTCACACACGTCCGGACCCGGCACACCTGGCGGGTGCTCAAGCGCGGGCTGGACACCGACGGCATCCGCGCGCACGCCGACCTCATGACGACGACCTACCGGGCCGCGGCCAAGCTGGCGAACGCCAACGTGATCGTGGACACGAACAAGATCCCCGGCGAGTCCACGCTGCTGCCGCACCTCGACGGCGTGACGCCCTACTTCGTCCACCTGGTCCGGGATCCGCGCGCGGTCGCCGGGTCGTGGAGCGACTGGAAGCAGTACGCCTACCCGATGTCGTCGGGCCGGACCACGGGGTACTGGCACTTCTTCAACAACGCGTCCCAGGCGATACTGAAGAAGTATCCGGAACGGTCGATGTTCCTGCGCTACGAGGACTTCATCGCCGACCCGAGCGCGGGCATCGACCGCCTGCTGGACCTGTGCGGCGCCGACGGGGCGACCAATCCCCTGGCCGGCGGCCGCACGATCGACCTGCACACCAACCACACGGTCACCGGCAACCCGGACCGCTTCGACACCGGGGAGACCGTCATCCGCGACCGCGACGACTCGTGGCGGCGCAAGCTCACCACCCCCGCCCGACTGGCCGCGGTGACCGTGTCGTGGCCACAGTTCCGCCGCTACGGCTACCGCTATCGGGGCACCTTCGCGACCGACCCCGCGCGCGTGCCCACCACCACCGACGAGCGCTGAGGAACCGATGGACCTGGGACTGGAGAACAAGGTCGCGCTCGTGTCGGGCGGGTCGAGCGGGCTCGGTCTCGCCACGGCCATGGAGCTTGCCGCGGAAGGCGCCCATGTCGCGATCGGCGCGCGGGACCCCGAGCGGCTCGCCTCGGCGGAGCGCCGCCTCAAGGACGTGGCCCTCGGTCGGGTGCACACGACCAACGTCGACGTCACCGACGAGGCGGCGGCGCGCCGCTGGGTCGACGAGGTCGCGGACGACTTCGGCGCACTGCACATCGCGCTCATCAGCGGCGGCGGTCCGCCGATCGGCGAGGCGCTGGAGTTCGAGCCGTCGGACTACCGGGCCGCGTCGGACACCGTGCTGGTGCCCGCGATCGGCCTCGCGCTCGCCGCGCTGCCGCACCTGCGTGCGGCCGGCTGGGGACGGTTGTTGTTCGTCGCATCGGAGACGGCCGTCGCGTCACAGCGGAAACTGGTGCTGTCCGGCGTCACCCGCGCGGGTCTCGTGCGGTTCGCCGAGTCGCTCGCCGCGGCGGTCGGCCGCGACGGCATCACCGTCAACGTGCTGGCGCCTGGGCCGACGAGGACCGAGATGGTGGAGCGAGGCGCGGTCCGGCTCGCCGGGGACGGCAACGACGACGCCGTAGCGGCGCAGCTACAGGTGATGGGCGAGCACACCGCCGTCGGCCGCATCTGCTCGGTCCGCGAGTTCGCCGCGGTCGCGACGTTCCTGGCCAGCGAGCGAGCTTCCTACGTGACCGGCGGCGTCCACCTGATCGACGGCGGCGCGGCCGTTTCCGGCCTGGCGCACACGTATCTCGACGGCGGCGGCAAGGACACCTTCAGATGACCGATTGCGAGGGAGCAGAGTGAGGGTTATTCAAATCTCCCGACCCAGCGAGGGCAGGCCGCCGCGCGTCCAGCGACGGCGCTGGTCATGTTCCGGCCCAGCGAGGGCAGGCCGCCAGGCCCGCCCGAGTGACCGGAGACGCAACCCACCGCCCAAACCCAGCCACAAACCCATGACCAGCGCCCTCGCTGCGCGGCGGCCTGCCCGAGCGGTCGGGCACGCAACCACCTACCCGACCCAGCCCCGCACCCCCGTTTTGAATGACCCTCTCTTGAATAGGACACAGTCGTGACCTACACCGAAACGGACGTACGGGAGTTCTTCGACCAGACTCTCGAGGCGTACCTGGCGTTCTGGGACAGCGACGGTGTGCTGCACACCGGCTACTTCGTCGACGAGGCGGACGACGACTACCACGGCGCCTCGGACCGCACGACGGAGATCGTCGCGGCGGACGCGGGCCTGGACCGGGACTCCTCCGTGCTCGACGTGGGTTGCGGCTGCGGCAACTTCCTGATGGGTCTCGCCGGGCAGATCGGCTTCCGGGGCGTCGGGCTCGACCTGAGCGAGGAGCGGATCAAGTTCGCCAGGGAGAAGCTCGGCGGCCGGACCGGCCTCGACATCCGGTTCGACGTCGGCTCGGCGACCGGCATGCCGTACCCGGCGGGCGAGTTCAGCCACGTGGTGAGCCAGGACGCGCTCTTCCTGGTGCCGGACAAGCCGAAGACCCACACGGAGATCTTCCGCGTGCTCCGCCCCGGCGGCGTCTTCGCGTTCTCCGACTTCCTCCAGCCGAAGTCGGAGATCAGCGAGCGGTCCCGCAAGCATGTGTACGACCGGGTGCGGTGGAACGGCGGCTACTCCTTCCTCGGGTACCAGACGGCACTCGTCGAGGCCGGGTTCGAGATCGTGCTCGCCCGCAACGTCGCGAACCACCTCGGCCAGACCTACCGCGTGCTGCGCGGGATGGCGCTGGAGAACGCGGAGACCACGAAGGACACCGCGGTCCGCGAGTGGATGAAGGCGTTCGCCGTGTCCTGTCAGGAGATCCAGTACGCCATCGCCGACGGCGAGTTCGGCTGGGGAATCTTCGTCGCCCGCAAGCCAGCCTGAAGGGAACGTCATGCAGACAGCAGTGAAGACCACCATGGCCGAGGTTGTGGCCGAACAGAAGAAGAAGCCGTCGGCCGGCCGACGGTTCGCCGAAGCCGTTGCCACGCAAGGCCTTGAGGCATCCGTCGAGTTCGAAACGACGATCACCGGCGACCTGTCCAGCCTCCGTCGCAAGCCCCGCTTCCCCGCGCGGAACATGCTCAAGGTCGTCGACCTGTCCCGCGAGCCTCGGCAGTACTACTGGTACGAGACGGCGCCGCCGCCAGAGGACGCCGAGGTGACCCACGGCGAGATGCGCCGCGAGCTGGCGAACAAGTTCCACAAGGCGCCGATCCCGGAGCTGCTGCCGACCACCGCGTGGGTCCAGGTCCCGTCCGGGTTGTGGGAGGACGCCGACGCCTTCCAGACCTTTCTGGACTACCGGCTGATCATGCGGCTCGGCACGGCCGAGAACCACACGATCATCCTCGGCGAGGGCGGGCTGCTGAACATGCCCGACATCGAGCGGATGACCGACGCGGGCCGGTTCGGTTCGACGATCCTCGCCGCCTGCAACGAGGTCGAGCAGATGGGCGCCACCGCCGACGGCCTGATCATCAACCCGGAGGACTACTACCGGTTGATGGCCGAGGGCAGGCTGATGGCCGACGTCGAGGACAACGGCGTGTTCATCGTGCGGACCCGGCTGGTCGACCCCGGCACCGCCATCATCGGCGACTTCGGGCACGGCGCCCAACTCTTCGACGCCGGCCGCTCGGTGATCCGGTTCGCCGAGCCGCCGCCCGGCACCTTCGCGGAACCCGGCATCTCGCTGATGGCCGAGATCTACGAGCGAGTCGTGGTCAACCTGCCCCGGAACTTCTTCGTGCTGAGCCTGTAGATGGAGGCGCCGGACGTTCTGGTGGTCGGTGGCGGGGTGGTCGGCCTGTTCTGCGCCTGCCACCTTCGACTGGCGGGCCGCGGTGTCACGGTGCTGGAGCGCGGGCGAGTGGGCGGTCCGCGGTCCACCTCGTCCGGCAACACCGGCTTCGTCGGCACGCACGGCGCCACAGTGCCGGTGTTGCTGGACCTGAAGAAGCACAGCCTCGAGATCCTGCGCGAGGTGTGCGCGACCGGGCGGCTCGCGGACACCTTCGCGGACCCCGGCATGATCCTCGCCTACCGAACCGAGGAGGCGTTCGACCAGGCCGCCCGCGCGGTGCCGGACCTGGTGGCGCGCGGCATCCCGATGCGGGTACTCGGTGACGGCGAACTGTCCACACTGGAGCCCGAGCTGGCGTTCGCCGTCCACGGCGCGACCTACAACGAGGAAGGCGCCTACCTACGGGTGCCCGAGTTCCTGTGCGCGTTCGCCGAGCTGCTGACGGACATGGGTGTCGCGATCCTGCCGGACCACGAGGTGCGCGACCTCGAGGCCGCCGGCGGGACCGTGCGTCAGGTCCGGACCGACCACGGCGACTTCCGGCCGAAGGACATGGTGTTGGCCGGCGGGGTGTGGTCGGGCCAGCTCGCCGACAAGCTGGCCCTCGACCTGCCGCTGGAACCGGTCAAGGGGCACGCCGTCACGGTCCGCGGGCCGGCGCCGCGCCGGCCGGTGACGCTCAGCGAGGCGGTGCTGGCCATCGCCCCCACCGGCGACGGCTTCCGGGTCGCCGGCGTTCGGGAACGGGTGGGCATGGACACGGCGGTGTCGCAACGGCATGTCGACGAGATGTTGCGCACCGTCGGGGCGTACCTGCCCGACCTCGCCGGGGCCACGCCGGTCGAGACCTGGACCGGCTTCCGGCCAACCACCCCGGACGACGTGCCCTACCTCGGGCGCGCCGAGCCCTACCAGAACCTGTACCTCGCCTGCGGCCACGGCCCCATCGGGATGGGCCTCGCGCCGGCGGGCGGCCGGCTGCTCGCCCAGCTCGTCGCCGGTGAGCGGCCGGACGTGGACCCGACGCCGTTCCGGGTCGGCCGACACGACAAGGGAGAAGACCATCAACACCGACGTTGAGATCGGTGTCCTCTGCATGGACACCACGTTCACCAAGATCCCCGGACACATCCGCAACCGGTCGACGTTCGACTTCCCGGTCCGGTACCAGGTGATCGCCGGCGCGACGGCCGAACGGCTGGTGACGAACGCCGACCCGAGCCTGCTCGAACCGTTCATCCAGGCGGCCAAGGAGCTCGAGGCCGCCGGGGTCGCCGCGATCACCGGCGCCTGCGGCTTCCTCGTCATCTTCCAGAAGGAGCTGGCCGACTCCGTCGACGTCCCGCTCTACACGTCCAGCCTGATCCAGTTGCCGATGGTCGGCCGGATGATCCGGCGGGACCAGAAGGTCGGCCTGCTGGTGGCCAAGGAGCGTTCGCTCACCCCGCGCCACCTCGCGGCGATCGGCGCCGAGTCCGTCCCGGTCGCCGCGGTGGGCATGGCGGACCAGCCGGAGTTCCGCGAGGTCATGCTGGAGGCACGCCGTTCAGAACTCGACGTCGACCGTCTCGAGCGCGAGGTGCTCGAGGTCGTCGAGGGGCTGGCCGGGGAGAACCTGGGCGCACTGGTGATCGAGTGCACGGACCTCGTGCCGTTCGCGCACAAGATCCAGGCGCGGCTCGGGGTGCCGGTGTTCGACATCGTGACGCTCACCGACATGGTGTACCGGAGCCTGACCCGAGGGCCGTTCAGTCCGTGACGCGCGCCGCGAGGATCTCGACCACATCGTCGAGCACCCCGGCGCCGTCGACCACCAGGTCCGCGTGGTCCGGCGGCTCGTAGGCCTGGCCGACCCCGGTCAGGTTCGGCAGGGTGCCGGCCTTCGCCTTGGCGTACAGGCCTTTCGGGTCCCGCTCCGCGCACACCGCCGCGGGTGTGTCGACCCAGACCTCCACGAAGTCGCCAGCCTCGAACAGACCCTTGGCCACCGCCCGGTCCGCCCGGAACGGCGACACCAGCGCGACGATCACGACCAGTCCGGCGTCCAGCAGCAGGCGGGCGGTCTCGGCCACCCGGCGCACGTTCTCCGCGCGGTCCTCCGGCGTGAACCCGAGGTCCTTGTTCAGTCCGCTTCGGACGTTGTCGCCGTCCAGCACGTACGTGTGCAGCCCGAGGGCGTGCAGCCGCCGCTCCACCGCGTCGGCGATCGTCGACTTGCCGGCGCCCGGCAGGCCGGTCAACCACAACACCCTGGCCCGCTGACCTTTCAGCCGTTGCCGGGCGGCGCGGTCGACGGCGTAGGTGTGCGGGACGATGTTGCGACCGCGCCGCAGCGCGTACCGGACCATGCCGGCGGCCACGGTGTCCTTGGTGACCCGGTCCACGAGCAGGAAGCTGCCCGTGTCCCTGCCGAGGTCGTAACCCTCCAGCGACACCGGGGTGTCGGTGGTCAGCTCGACCGTGCCGATGTCGTTGATACCGAGCGTCCGTGCCGCGAACTGCTTGCCGGACACCACGTCCAGGCGACCACGCACGGTCGTGACGACCGCGGGCACGGTCAGCGGGCCGGCCAGGAGCAGGTAGGACCGGCCGTGCATGAGCGGCTCCTCGGCGGTCCATACCAGCGTGGCGGAGAACGCCGTGGCCGGCGACAGCCCGTTCCCGCATGCCTGCGGCGTGGTCAGCAGGTCTCCGCGCCGGATGTCGACGTCGTCGGTGACCGTCACCGTCACCGGGGAGTCCGGATCGGCTTCCGCAAGGTCGCCGTCCGGGCCGACCACCCGGTCGATCCTCGACGTGACACCACTTCCGGCGACCGCGACGGCGGCGCCGGGCCGCAGCGACCCGCCGACGACCGTGCCAGCGAACCCACGGAAACCGTCCGCCCGGATCACGTACTGGACGGGCAACCGGAACTCACCGGCCACCTTGGTCGCCGGCTGCCAGGCCGACAGCGCGTCGAGCACCGTCGGCCCGTGGTACCAGGGCAGGTTCGACGACGGGACGACGATGTTGTCCCCGCCGAGCGCGCTGACCGGCACCACCTGGACGTCCTCGACCTCGAAACCGGCCGCGACGGCACGCACCTCGCCGGCCAGCCTCTCGAACACCACGTGGTCGTAGTCGAGGGCGTCGAGCTTGTTGACCACCGCGATGACCGACCGCACCCGCAGTCGCGCGCAGATCGCGAGATGCCGGCAGGTCTGCGGACGAACCCCTTTGGTGGCGTCGACGAGCAGCACGGCCACGTCGGCGGTGGACGCCGCCACCGCCATGTTGCGTGTGTACTGCTCGTGCCCCGGCGCGTCGGCGATGATCACCCGGCGGCCGGACGGGAGATCCAGGTGGCGGTAGGCGACATCGATGGTGATGCCCTGCTCGTGCTCCGCCTCCAACCCGTCGGTCAGCAGCGAGTAGTCCACCTCCCCCGGCGCGATGGTCGAACCGCCGCGCCTGGTCCGCCGCGCGTGGTCGAGCATGTCGTCGGGGACGCTGCCGGTCTCGGCGAGCAGTCGCCCGATCAGCGTGGACTTACCGTCGTCGACCGAGCCGCAGGCGACCACCCGGAGAATCGGGGTCATCAGAAGTAGCCCTCCGACTTCTTGCTCTCCATGGACGTGCCGCCCTCGCCGTCGATGAGCCGGCCGGCCCGCTCCGACCTGCGGTCGAGCCGCATCTCGTCGATCAGCTCGTCGACGTCGCCTGCCTTGGACTCGACGGCCGCGGTCAGCGGATAGCAGCCGAGCGTGCGGAACCGCACCTGCCGCGGTTCCGGCGTCTCGTTGTCCCGCAAGGGAAAGCGCCGGTCGTCCACCATGATCAACGAGCCGGCCCGCTCGACGACCGGGCGCGGCGCCGCGAAGTACAGCGGCACCACCGGGATGCTCTCCCGCCTGATGTAGCGCCAGATGTCCAGCTCGGTCCAGTTGGACAGCGGGAACACGCGCATCGACTGACCGTCGGCGAGCTGGGTGTTGGCCCAGCGCCAGAACTCCGGCCGTTGCGAGCGCGGCTCCCAGCGATGGCCGGGCTCCCGCAGCGAGAAGATCCGCTCCTTGGCCCGCGACCGCTCCTCGTCGCGCCGGGCGCCGCCGATCGCGGCGTCGAAGGAGTGCGCGTCGAGTGCCTGGCGCAGCGCGACGGTCTTCATGATCCGCGTGTACTCGTGCGCGCCGTGGGAGAACGGTGTCACCGCGTCGGCAACGCCGTCGGAGTTCGTGTGCACCAGCAGGTCGAGCCCCAGCCGAGCGGCCGTGGCGTCCCGGAAGGCGATCATCTCCCCGAACTTCCAGCCGGTGTCTATGTGCAGCACGGGGAACGGCACCCGGCCGGGCGCGAAAGCCTTGGTGGCCAGGTGCAGCAGCACCGAGGAGTCCTTGCCGATCGAGTACAGCAACACCGGCCTGCGAAAGGCGCCGGCGGCCTCCCGCAGGATGTGGATCGCTTCCGCTTCGAGAACTTCCAGCACGCCATCGGCCGTGACGGGCACGGATCACCACCCGGGGTACGAAAGCTGACTAACTCGAGTGATTAGGTTAACTTTTTTTCTGTTGAGCCACAATGGTTTCCGCGTGGGAGCCGGCCGGTCGGCCCGCGACGTTGGAAGATGGACCCATGCGCATCTCCGCGAAGGTCGACTATGCGGTTCGGGCCATGGCCGAGCTCGCCGCCGTTGGTCAGGACGAGCCGGCGCGGGCCGAGGATGTCGCGGCGGCGCAGGACCTGCCGGTCGCGTTCGTGCTGGCCATCCTCGGCGATCTCCGGCGCGCGCAACTGGTCCGCAGCCACCGCGGCCGATTGGGGGGCTACTCACTGGCACGTTCGGCGGCGGAGATCACCATCGCCGACATCGCGAGGGCCATCGAGGGCCCGTTGGCGAACATCCGCGATGTCAGCCTGCGCGACCTCGACTACCCCGGTCCGGCGACCGCGCTGGTCGAGGTGTGGATGGCGGTGCGTACCAGCCTGCGCGGCGTGCTGGAGGCGGTCACGCTCGCCGACCTGGTCGCCGGCAAGCTACCGGCCGACGTCAGCGCGATGGCCGACGAATATCTGGACGAGGAACGCCGCAGGGGCCGGGGTGATCGTTGACCGACACTGTCTTTTCCGGTACTTGTTTCGGTTACTTGGGGACGACAAAGGAGTTGCTCCATATGGCCGACAGCGATCAGATCCGCGGGTTCCGCGACTATTATCTGCAGGACAACAAGGGCGAGCCCAGCATTTATCACATCTGGGAAGACGGTAAGGGTCGCGGCAACGTCACGACCCCGGCCCAGTCCAGCGCCCCGTACCGGCAGTGGATGGGCGACCTGCTCCGCAGGTTACTCGCCGAGAGTCCGACACCGACGCTGCTCAGCGTGGGGTGTGGCAACGCGAAGATCGAGGCCGGGATCGCGGCGGACGGTTTCCGGGTGCTCGGGATGGACGCACTGGACGAAGCGGTCGAACTGGCCAAAGCACGCGGTGTCGACGCGGTGTGCGCGGACGCTCTCAGTTGGACCCCGCCGCCAGGACCGTGGACCGTGCTCTACGCCGACGGCAGCGTCGGCCACCTTTACGACGCCGAGGCGGGGCTGCAGATCATTCTCGAACGCTTCAGGTCCTGGCTCCCCGAGGGTGGCACCCTCGTCATCTCCAACGACCCGCCGCCGAGCAGTGACGGGGAAGTGGAGGAACATCCCGACCTGCCGTACTTCTTCCTCTCCCAGGAGTACATGCGCAGGCAGGTCGAGGAAAGCGGCTTCCGAGACGTGCAGAGCAGCTCCTTCACCTACGAGAAGCCGGTAACGGGCCCCCGCGACCGCAAAGTAATCACCGCCCGCAAGTAATGCCATGAAAGGCGCGTTCAGGGCACCCATCGCCCCGAACGCGCCTTTCACGGCATTATTCTGGGGCGGTCTGCGCTCGGCAATCCGATGGGTCGGTTCTCTTGCCGGTTCTCGTCACCGTCGCGGCACACCTTGTCCCTGCCGGTCTGCTTCGCCACGTACATCAGGTCGTCGGCTCGTTTGATGAGCGCCTGCAGGTCCCCGTCGTACTGGGTCTCCTCGTCGCGGGGATAGAGGGCCGCGCCGATGGACGCGGTGATGGTGATGGTCCTCGCCTGACCGTCGTCCATGAACACGTACGGGCTGCTGCGGATCCGCTGACGAATACGCTCGGCGGTCTCCACGAGCGCGTCGGAGTCGATACCGAGGAGCAGGATGGCGAACTCCTCGCCACCCACGCGGCCGGGCAGGTCCTTGTCGTCCCGAATCTCGTGTGTCATGACCTTGGCGAAATGCACGAGCACCTTGTCGCCGACCGGATGGCCGTAGGTGTCGTTGATCGACTTGAAGTGGTCGATGTCGAGACCGAGGAGCCCGACCCGGTCGCCGGTGAACTTGGCGCGGTCGAGGATCAGTTGAGCCTTCTCGCGCCAGGACATCCGCATGTAGAGGCCCGTGGCGGCGTCCACGCCGCGCTCCCGCTCGAGGTGGTAGTAGGTGCCGGTGCGCTGCAGCACCAGCACGATCACGAGGACCGCCGCGACGGTGATCTCGTACGGCGAGGTCAACAGGACCGTGGTGACGATCGCCAGCAGCGCAGCCGCCGCTTCGAGGCTCTGCTCGCTGATCCTGTTGAACGCCTCCTTGAACGTCGTCAGCGGTTGCATCAGCCCGCCGACGACGATCACGAGCAGGTAGTTCACCAACCACCGCAGGGCGACCGCCGCGACGATGACGGCCCATTCGTACTGCCGGACCGGCATGCCCGGGTACCCGGCGGAACCGAACATCAGGACCACGGCCGCGACCTGTGAGGCGAGGACCACCGTCGAGCACGAGTACGCCCACCGGTGGGGCAGCTGCTTACCCCTGCGGAAGATGCGCAGGAAACCGTAGGTGTGAGTGAACACGATCAGGCCGGTCGCGAGAATCGGCGGGAGCAGCAACAGTGCCGCGACGTTCCACACGGTCTTGAGGTCGTGGTAGGGGCTCGCGCCGGAGACGCGTTCGCGGGCACGCTCGATACGACCGGACAGCTCAAGGTGGATCCAGGCACAGAGTGCCAGAATGCCCAGGTAGACCACGTGCTCGTGCAGGATCGGGAACGTCCATGCGGTACCGAGGGTCACCGCGACCGTCACGATGTGTACCGGAATGAGCAGCTTCAGGACCCGCGGCGGCAGGCTCCACAGCTTCCACGCCCGTACCCGGGCACCTACTCGTCGAGCCGGGGACCACCTACCCCCACGCCCTGGCGCATCCCCCATCGTCGCCTCCCTACACATACGATAATCCAGGGTAGGTGACCACTCACATATGGTCACGCTTCTTCAGGCATATCCGCCCCAAGCTGGCCTTGTTCACCGGTATGGCTCAAGATGGGTGTGGTACTCATGTCAGGAGTACGTGCCTTCCCCCCGAGGCACGGAGAGGTGTGATCCCCCATGCGCGACACGAACCAGCGAGACAACCACTGGCGTGGGTTCCGGGACAACCACTGGCGCGTGGCCCGCTGACGTCCCCCTACGGGCTGGCGGACACCGAGTCCTCCTGAGATGGGGGTAAGGCGGACGCGCGTTGCCATGCCCGCGCTGCCATCGCCGCCGCCACCACACCGATCAGCGCCGCCAGCGCGATCACCCTGGCCGGCGCGACGAACTCGGCGAGCACCCCGGTCAGGAGCACACCGACGCCCTGCGCACCGCGCAGCCCGGCGCCCGCGATGCCCACGGCGAGTCCGCGCTGGTGGTCGGGTGTCGCGCTGATGTACTCGGTGGACGTCACCATGTCGTGCGCCGAGAACAAGCCGGCGAGCGTCCACAGCACGAGCGAGATCGCGAGGCCGGGCGCGAAGACAGTCGGGAGCAGGGCCGCGCACGTTGCCACGGCGAGCGGACCGAGCCACCGCACCCTGGCGCTCGGACTGACCCAACGGCTGAGGACGACCATGCCGATCGCCGTGCCGAGTGGGTTGGCGGCCAGCAGTAGGCCGACCGCGGCGGTGCCGGCGCCGATCTGGTCGACGTAGGGCACGACGAGCCCCTCCGGAGCGATGTAGAAGCCGGACACGCAGGCCAGCGCCAGCAGCGCGCGGTGTTTGGGACTGGCGCGAACGAGCTGGAAGCCGGCCTTGACCGCGGACCAGGTGGTCTTCGGTTTGCCGTTCGGCGCGTCCCGCGCACGCCGTTCGACGACGAAGACCCGAATCAGCGCCGCGGACACCAGGAACGTCGCCGCGTCGACGAGCAGGGCGCCGCGTGGATCCAACGCGGCGACGACCAACGCGCCGAGCGGGAAGCCCACGACGAGCCCGAGCTGGTAGGTCGTCTGCATGATGCCGGCGCCGACGACGAACTGGGCGTCGGAGAGCATCGCCTTGGTCATCGCACCGCGCGCCGCGGTGAACGGGACGGACACCGTCTGCACGAGGAACAGCAGCACGATCAACACCGCGATCGGCATACCCGAGATCGCCATCACGGCGACGAGCAACGCGCGCGTCAGGTCCGCGGCCACCATCACGCCGCGCCGAGGGAAGCGGTCCGCGAGGCTCGCGAGGAACGGGCCGCCGAGCAGGTCGGGGATGAACGTCACCGCGTAGGTGGCCGCCGTGAGCGCGGCGGACCCGGTCCGGTCGTAGACCAGCAGGCTGAGCGCCACCCGCGCGAACTGGTCGCCGGCGACCGAGAGGAGCCATGCCACCCACAGCCCGGCGAATTCCCGCACCGCGAAGACGCCGCGAAACGTCACCCGCTCGTCCGTCATCGGCCACCATCTCCCCAGCGAACCGCCTGCGTGTGGCCCCTCCCCAGGTGCCGGTGCGCAGCGGTACGACCACGATCAGCTAGATCGAGGTCACACAATGCCACAGTTTAGCGCCAGCGCGTGAGCGTTCCGCAGGTCGCCGTCAACTTTTTGTTCACAGGGACACCTGGCGCCAAGTGGTGAAACTTTTCTCAGCACTCGATGACGTTGACGGCGAGCCCGCCTCTGGCGGTCTCCTTGTACTTGACCTTCATGTCGGCGCCCGTCTCACGCATGGTCTTGATCACCTTGTCCAGGGTGACCACGTGCGTGCCGTCGCCGCGCAGTGACATCCGGGCCGCGTTGATGGCCTTCACCGACGCCATCGCGTTGCGTTCGATGCACGGGATCTGCACGAGCCCGCCAACGGGGTCGCAGGTCAGGCCCAGGTTGTGCTCCATGCCGATCTCGGCGGCGTTCTCCACCTGCTCCGGGGTGCCGCCCATGACCTCGCACAGCGCGCCAGCCGCCATCGAGCACGCCGACCCGACCTCGCCCTGACAGCCGACCTCGGCGCCGGAGATCGACGCGGTCTCCTTGTAGATCACGCCGATGGCGCCCGCCGTGAGCAGGAACCGCACGACGCCGTCGGCGGACGCGCCCGGCACGAACCGCGCGTAGTAGTGCAGCACCGCCGGGATGATGCCGGCGGCGCCGTTGGTCGGCGCGGTCACGACGCGGCCGCCGGACGCGTTCTCCTCGTTGACGGCGAGCGCGAACAGGTTGACCCAGTCGATGACGCGCAGCGGGTCGGTCGAGAACGGGTCGGACGACAGGTGCTCATACATCTCCCGCGCCCGGCGCCGCACCTTCAGCCCGCCCGGCAGCGTCCCGTCCCGGGTGTACCCGCGCCGCACGCACTCCTGCATGACGTCCCAGATGCCGGCCAGCCCGGCGTGCACCTCCGACGCCGACCGCCACGACGTCTCGTTGGTCAGCATGATCTCGCTCACCGGCAACCCGGTGAGCCGGCAGTGCGCGAGCAGCTCGGCCCCGGTGCGGAACGGGTACGCGACCTCGGTGTCGTCGACCTTGATGCGGTCGGCGCCCTGCGCCTCCTCGTCCACGACGAACCCGCCGCCGACCGAGTAGTACGTCCGCGCCCGCAGCGACCGCCCGTCGGATCCGAACGCCTCGAACGTCATCCCGTTGGGGTGGAACGGCAGGCTGCGCCGCCGGTGCAGCACCAGTCCGGTGTCGTAGGAGAAGCCGATCTCGTGTCGGCCGAGCAGGGTGAGCGTGCTGGTGGCGCGGATCCGGTCGACGCGGTCGGTGAGCGTCTCGACGTCGACGGTCTCCGGCTGCTCCCCCTCGAGTCCCAGCAGGACCGCCGGGCCGCTGCCGTGGCCGTGGCCGGTGGCGCCGAGCGAGCCGAACAGCTCGGCCTTCACCGAGCCGACGTCGGACAGGAGCCCGTCGGCGTCGAGCCCGGTGACGAACGTGCGCGCGGCACGCATGGGGCCGACGGTGTGCGAGCTGGACGGTCCGATGCCGACCGAGAACAGGTCGAACACGCTGATCGTCATCGAACCTCCGCGCTTAGCCGAACTCACTCGCCGCGTCGGCCAACCACGCGGCGAGGTACGGCGCGAACGACCCCCGTACCAGCACATGGTAGGTGGGGATTTCGTCGATCTGCTGAAGGATCACCTGCGCCCTGGCCAGGAGCGTCTGCGCGCACCGTCCCGGCCGGAACTCCCGAGGGTGCAGGTCGATCGCCATCCCCTTCGCCAGCAGGTCACGGGCCCACGGCGCGGACAAGACGAAGGTCGTCCGGTTCGCCGAGACATCCACCACAGACGCGAAGTCGGGGCCGACCGCACGGTCGATGAGGTCTTTCGCGCCGTCGCCGACGACCAGCCACTCGTCGGGCCCGAGCCACAGGACGGTGTGCGCTCCCGACGCGACGGTGTTGGGTGCGGGCAGTGCCGCGCCGAGCGCGTCGGCGATCCGGTGGGCGGCGGGCGAGTCCGGTGGCACCCGCAGGTTGACCATCGACCTGCGCGGCAGCTCGTGGATCGGCTCAGCCATCGCGCCTGGTCCCTTCCGGATCGTAGAAGACCGGTTCCGTCACCGTCGCGGTGATCACGCGGTCGCCCAGTGGCGCGTGCACGGTCTGGCCGAGCCGGTCGCGGCCGCCCTTGAGCAGCGCCAGCGCGAACGTGCGGCCGAGGGCGGCGCTGCGATAGCTGGACGTGACGTGTCCGAGCATCGGCACCGGCGGCGTCAGCGGCACCCCGTCGGCGACGAGCTGGGCGCCTTCCGGCAGCAACGCGTCGTGCTCGACCGGCAGCAGACCGACGAGTTGCTTGCGGTCCGGCCGCGCGGTGTCGGTCCTGCGCAGCGACCTTTTGCCGACGAAGTCCTTGCGCTTGGACACGATCCAGTCCATACCGAGGTCGATCGGGGTGACCGTGCCATCGGTGTCCTGCCCGATGATCGGATACCCCTTCTCGGCACGCAGCACGTGCATGGTCTCCGTGCCGTACGGCGTGATCCCGTGCGGCTCGCCGGCCGCGTGCAGTGCCTCCCAGGTGGACAGTCCGTGCCACCCGGCGACGTTGACCTCGTACGCCAGCTCGCCGGAGAAGCTGATCCGCGCGATCCGTGCCGGCACGCCGGTGGTGAGCGTGGTGTCCGCGAAGGTCATGAAGGCGAGGTCCACGTCGGGCGCGAGCGCGGTGACGACGTCCCGGGACCGCGGCCCGACGACCGCGATCGTCGACCACTGCTCGGTGACCGACGTGCAGTACACCCGCAGGTCCGGCCACTCGGTCTGCAGCCACTCCTCGAACCAGTCGAGCACGGCGGCCGCGTTGCCGGTGGTGGTCGTCGCGAGGTAGTGGTCCTCGGCGAGGCGCAGCACCACGCCGTCGTCGAACACCATGCCGTCCGCCTTGCACAGCATGCCGTAGCGGGCCGCGCCGACCGGAAGCTTCGCGAACGCGTTGGTGTACATGCGGTTCAGGAACTCGGGCGTGTCCGGACCGACCAGCTCGATCTTGCCGAGCGTCGACGCGTCCATCATCGCGACGCCCTCGCGTGCGGCCCGGCACTCCCGCAGGACGGCGGAAGTCATGTCCTCGCCGGCCTTCGGGTAGTACCAGGGGCGTTTCCACTGGCCGACGTCCTCGAACCGCGCGCCGTGCTCGACGTGCCACGCGTGGACGGGCGTGACGCGGGCGGGGTCGTGGAGCTCGCCCCGGTCGCGCCCGGCGAGCAGCGCGAACCGCACGGGCGTGTAGGGCGGGCGGAACGTGGTGGGGCTCGGGGTGACGCCGAGCGCTTGCGCGATGACGCCGAGGGTGTTCACCCCGGCGGTCTTGCCCTGGTCGTGCGCGGTGCCGATGGTCGTGTAGCGCTTGACATGCTCTGCGGAGCGCAGGCCGGCACCGGTCGCTCGCAGCACGTCGGCGACCGTCGCGTCCCGCTGGAGGTCGACGAAGTGGTTGTCCCAGCGCCCGTCCGGCGACGGGATCGTCCACAGTGGCTCGGCCGGGTCCAACTCCCCCGCCGCCGACCCGACGGAAACGTTTGCCTGTCGGCTCTTCTCCGGCACGAACGCGGCGAGCGGCTCGTCGTAGCGGAGCGTGCCACCCGCCTGGCTGTGCAGGTGCACCGCGGGGTTCCAGCCGCCGGACACGGCGATCAGGTCACAGTGGACAGTGGTCCCGTCGCTGAGGTGGGCGGCCGTCACCTCGGGATCGCCTTCGGTGCCGACGACCACGGCGGACCGCACCTCGCCGCCGAGGCCGCGCACCCGCGCCGCGACAGCGGGCAGCGCCGCGCGGGTGTCCGCGACCAGCACCTCGGCGCCGGCGCGGAGCAGGTCGAGCGCGGTGGCGTAGGCGCTGTCGTTGGTCGTGCACACGACCACCCGCCGGCCCGGCAGCACGGCGTACCGGTTGAGGTACGTGCGGACCGCGCCGGCCAACATGATCCCGGGCCGGTCGTTGTCCGCGAACACCAGCGGCCGCTCGTGCGCGCCGGTCGCGAGCACCACCTGCTTGGCACGCACGTGCCACAGCCGGCCGCCGCCCGGCCGCCGCTGCGCGATCGCCAGGTAGTTGTGGTCGTAGTAGCCGAACACCGTGGCGCGGGTCAACACCCGTGTCTCGTGGGGCAGCGCAGGAAGATTCGGACCGTCCGGTGTGGACAGTAACGAGCCGCCGAGCTCGGGCTGCTCGTCGGCGAGGACGACCCGGCCGCCGGACCGGCCGGCCGCCACCGCGGCGGCGAGTCCGGCCGGTCCGCCCCCGACCACCAGCACATCGCAGTGTGTGTACTGCTTGTCGTACCGTCCATCGTCCGGTTCGGCAAGTCGACCGCGGCCCGTCAGCGTCTCGGCGACCAGTCCGTCGACCAGCTCGACGGCCGTCGCCGGCACCATCGGCTCGCCGTCGACCTGCACGAGCGCGTTCGGTTCCTCAACGCCGGCAGCGACAATCCCCCTCGACCGTCCCAGGTGGACGCTCGGCCTGACCTGCCGCACCCCGGCCGCCAGCAGCGCGGACGCGAGTGTGTCGCCGGGGTAACCCGTGCGGGTAATACCGTCCACTGTGAACTGAATAGGGGTCGACCGATCGACCCGACCTCCTCTTGGCATCCTCACGGTGCCTCCAGGAACTCGTGCGTCACGGTGTCCCGCACGGCGTTGAACCACCGCCGGCAGCCGGCCGAGTGCACCCACCGCTCGGCGAACGGTCCCTTCGGGTTGTCCCGCACGAACACGTACTCGGCCCACTCGGCGTCGGACAACGCGTCGGGGTCGGCCGGGTACGCCACGTGCGCGGCGCCGCCGTAGGTGAACTCGACCTCGTCCCGCTCGCCGCACCACGGGCACCGGATCAGCAGCATCGAACCCCCTAGTGCGCGACCGCCGCCGCGCCGTGCTCGTCGATCAACGCGCCGCTCGTGAATCGGTCCAAACCAAACGGTCTGTTCAGCTCGTGCGGGCCGCCGGTCGCGATCGTGTGCGCGTACACCCAGCCCGACGCGGGGGTCGCCTTGAAACCGCCGGTCCCCCAACCGCAGTTGACATAGAGGCCGTCGACCGGCGTCGGCCCGATGATCGGCGACGCGTCCGGTGTCACGTCGACGATCCCGCCCCACGTCCGCAGCACGTGCGCCCGCCCGAAGATCGGGAACAGCTCCAGCGCCGCCGCGAGCTGTCGCTCGATCACGTGCACGGACCCGCGCTGTCCGTAGGAGTTGAACGGGTCGATGCCAGCACCCATCACCAGCTCACCCTTGTGCGCCTGACTGACGTACACGTGCACGTGGTTCGACATGACCACGCACGGGTGCACCGGCTCGAGCAGCTCGGACACCAACGCCTGCAGCGGATGGCTCTGGATCGGCAGCCGCAGCCCCGCGAGTCCGGCGAGGACACTGGTGTGCCCGGCGGATGCCAGCGCGACCGCGCCGGCCCGGATCGGCCCGAGGTTCGTGTGCACCCCGGTGACCCGTTCTCCGTCGCGGACGAACCCGGTGACCTCGCAGCCCTGGATGAGATCGACGCCGAGCCGGTCGGCGCCCCGCGCGTACGCCCACGCCACGTGGTCGTGCTTCGCGATCCCCGCGCGCGGCTGGAGCGTCGCGCCGAGCACCGGGTACCGCACGTCCGGCGAGGTGTCGACGATCGGGCAGAACTCCTTGACCCCGTCGGGATCCAGCCACTCGGCGTCGACCCCGTTGAGCCGGTTGGCGTGTACCCGCCGCATGCCCTCGCGGACGTCACCGAGGGTGTGCGCGAGGTTGAGCACACCACGCTGGCTGAACAGGATGTCGTAGTCGAGCTCCGCCGACAGACCCTCCCACAGCTTCAGCGCGTGCTCGTAGATCGCGGCCGACTCGTCCAGCAGGTAGTTCGACCGGATGATCGCGGTGTTGCGGGCCATGTTCCCGCCCGCGAGCCAGCCCTTCTCCAGCACCGCCACGTTGGTGATGCCGTGGTTGCGCGCCAGGTAGTACGCGGTCGCGAGCCCGTGCCCACCCGCGCCGACGATCACCACGTCGTAGGACCACTTCGGACTCGGGTTGCGCCACAACCACTCTGGGTGCTCGGTGCGGACATATGACTGTGCCCCGGCCATCAGTCCCCCAGTTCGCGCCTGCGCCGGACCACGTACTCGGCAAGCTCCTCGCGGATCGCGTCGTCCAGTGGCGGCTGCTCGTACTCCGCCAGCTTCTTCCTCGCGATGTCGCCGGCCCGCGCGGCGGTGTCCTTCGCACCGTTGCGCATCCAGCGGTCGTAGTTGTCGGAGCTGGACAGGAACGGCCGGTAGAAACAGGTGCGGAACCGTTCGAGGGTGTGCGCGGCGCCGAGGAAGTGACCGCCGTGGCCGACCTCCTCGTGCGCGCCGAACGCGAGGGACTCCTCGGTGATCTCCAGCGGCGTGAACTCCTGCCGCAGCATCTCCAGCACCTGCACGTCGATCACGAACTTCTCGTACGACGCGACCAGGCCGCCCTCGAGCCAGCCCGCGCTGTGCATGACCCAGTTGATGCCGGCGAGGAACGTCGGCATCATCGTCATCAGACCCTCGTACGACGCCTGCGCGTCGGCCGTCTGACTGGAGGTCAACCCGCCGCCGGACCGCACGGGCAACCCGAACCGGCGCGCGATCTGGCCGGTGCACAGCAGCCCGATCGCGGACTCGGGCGTGCCGAAGCACGGCGAGCCGGACTGCATGTCGATGTTGGACAGGAACGACCCGAAGATCACCGGACAACCCGGTCGGATCAGTTGGGACAGCGCGATCCCGGACAGCGCCTCGGCCATCTGCTGGGCGAGCGTCGCGGGGATCGACACCGGCGACATGGCGCCCATGAGCAGGAACGGCGTCAGCACGACCGGCTGGTTCGCCTCGCTGTACTCGATCTGGGCCTCGAGCATCCGGTCGTCCCAGCGCAGCGGCGAGTTGCAGTTGATCAAAGAAATGGTCGCGGGCGTCTTCTCGATCTTGTCACGGCCGCCGAAAAGGATCTCCGTCATGCGAATGGTGTCCCGCGCGTTGACCGCGGAGACGACGTTCCCCATGTAGATCTTGTCGGTCAACGTCTGCAACGCGTAGGTCATGTCAAGATGCCGCGAGTCGAGCGGGGTGTCATTCGGTTCGCAGATCACGCCGCCCGCTGAGTCCAATGCCGTAAAGCTCTGCGCCAGACGGGTGAAGTTCTCGAAGTCGGCCATCGTGGCGTCCCTGCGGACCTCGCCCTCGCGGACGAACGGCGGCCCGTACACGCTGCCGAAGGCCATGTGGTCGCCGCCGATGTGCACGTTGTGCGCGGGGTTGCGCGCCTGCACGTCGAACTCCTTCGGCGCCTTGGCGACCTGCTCCAACAGGAAGTCCGGGTCGAAACGGACATTGTTGTCCTCGACCTTTTGTCCGGCTTGCCGGAACAGTTCCAGCGCACGGTCGGAAAGGAACTCGACACCGATGTCGGAGACGATCCGGCGCCATCCGGAGTCGAGCACCGCCATCGCGTCGGCGGAAAGGATTTCGTAGTGCGGCATCTGGTTTCGGAACATCGCACTCCCTTGACGATCGGGCTCGCCGAATCCTACGCTCGTGATATGGAACTTGGGTTCCACATTATGAAACTGTTGGAGTCGACATGAGATGGCAAGGGCTTGAGTGAGCGGCCGCCGGCGTCTGGACTGACTGAGCAGCGGAGGGCCACGAGCGAAGCGAGTCGCCTGAGCAGCGCAGGGAGGGAAGACGCCGGGTCCAGGCCGCGAATGCGCGAGCGGAGCGAGCCAACAAACACAGGTAGTCAGGCCGTCGACAGAGCGGCCGCGTTGCTTGCGCTCGTCGTCGAGTCCGGTGAACCGCGCACGTTCACCTCTTTGGTGGACGAACTGGGCCTCGCCAAGTCCACGACTTCCCGGCTGCTACAGGCACTCGAGCGCAACCGGCTGGTCCGCCGCGACCGCGCCGGCTCATTCCACCCCGGTCCCCTGTTCGCGGTCTACGCCGCCCAGCACGACACCACGCAGGACCTCCTCGAGCTATCCCAGCCCGCGCTCGACGAGCTGAGCGAGCACACCGGCGAGACGGTCAACCTGGCCGTGCCGCGCGGCGAGGAGGTCGTGCAGATCGCCCAGGTCGACTCCAGCTACCTGCTCGGCGCCACCAACTGGCTCGACGTCTCCGTGCCACCGCACTGTTCCGCGCTCGGCAAGGTGTTCTACGCCTACCGGGCGATCCCGCTGCCCGACGGTGACCTGCCCGACACCCCGCGTGGGCAGCCGCTGACCCGCCGCCAGTTCGAACGCGACCTCGCCGAGACGTCCCGCCGCGGCTGGGCCATGGCGTGGGAGGAACTGGAGGAGGGCCTCGTCGCGATCGCCGCGCCCGTGCACACCCGGGGCGGCTCGGTCGTCGCCGCCGTGTCCGTGTCCGGTCCCACCAACCGCATCACCAAGGCCGACGCCGCCCGCATCGGCTCGCGCCTCGTCACCGACACCGGCGCCATCTCCCGACAGCTCGGCCACCGACCAGGAAAGAGTAAGCGCATGAGCGAGCCTGCGAGCGAATCAATGTCACAGGGCGACCGCGAGCGGCGGATCCGAGCCTGCGAGGAGACGTCATGAGCGAGCTTGCGAGCGAATCATCGATATTCAGGACGTCACCGAGCCCGCGACAGGCGTCGGTGGAGCGGAGCTTGCGGAGCGTTCCGACGCCCGGAGCGGGAGAGGAGACGTCGTGACTCCTGATGAGGTACTGAAAGCGTTATATGACGAGACGTTGGTCGGCAACGCGCCCCGTGTGCTCGAGCTGACGAACCTCGGTCTCGGCAACGGCATGACGCCGGAGTCGATGTTGTTCGACGCGCTCATCCCGTCGCTGGAGGAGGTCGGTGCCCGCTTCGAGCGCGGCGACTTCTTCGTGCCGGAGATGCTCATCGCCGGCAAGGCCATGAGCGGCGCGCTCGAGATCCTGCGGCCGCTGCTCGCCGAGACCGGCGCCGCGTCGGTCGGCACGTTCCTGATGGGCACGGTCAAGGGCGACGTGCACGACATCGGCAAGAACCTCGTCAACATCATGTTGGAGGGCGCCGGTTTCCACGTCATCGATCTCGGCGTGCAGGTGGCGCCGGAGAAGTTCGTCAAGGCCATCGAGGAGCACAAGCCCGACGTGGTCGGCTTCTCCGCGTTCCTCACCACCACCATGCCGATGTTCAAGGCCAACATCAACGCACTGGTCAAGGCGGGTCTGCGGGACAAGGTGATCGTCATGGTCGGCGGCGCGCCGGTCACCCAGGAGTACGCCGACGCGGTCGGCGCCGACGGCTACGCGGCCGACGCGTCCGCCGCCGTCAAGCGCGCCAAGGAACTCATCCGGCTGCGCCGCACCGCGGCCGCGGTCTGAGGGAGCGTCATGGACACGGTGGTCTCGTCCGGGTCGAAGACCGTCACCATCGGCCAGGAGCAACCGTTCTGCGTCATCGGCGAACGGATCAACCCGACCGGACGATCGAAGTTCCAGGAGCAGCTGCGGGCCGGTGACCTGTCCCGCATCGAGCTCGACGTCGCGCAGCAGGTCGCGGGCGGCGCGACGATGCTCGACATCAACATGGGCGTGCCGCTCACCGACGAGGCCGAGCTGCTCGTCGCGGCCGTGAAACTGGTGCAGGGCATCACGGACCTGCCGCTGGTGATCGACTCGTCGGTGGTCGGGGCGCTCGAGGCCGCGCTGGAGGTGTACCAGGGCAAGGCGTTGGTCAACTCGGTCACCGGCGAGCAGGAGCGGCTCGACGAGATCCTCCCGCTGGTGCGGCGGTACGGGGCGGCGGTGATCGCGCTGCCCAACGAGGAGGACGAGATCCCCGACGACCCGCACAAGCGGCTCGAGATCACCCGCAAGATCATCGACGTGGCCGTCGGCCAGTACGACATCCCGTTGTCCGACATCGTGATCGACCCGCTCGCCATGCCGATCGGCGCGGACACCACGCTGGTGAACAAGACGCTCGACACGATCGCGTTGATCCGCGAGGAGTTCGGCGTCAACATGACGCTCGGCGCGTCCAACGTGTCGTTCGGGATGCCGAACCGGCACGTGCTCGGCGCGACGTTCCTGCCGATGGCCATGCGTTGCGGGCTCACCTCGGCGATCATGGACTGCCGCACGCCGGCCTTGGTCGAGTCGGTCCGGGCGGCGGACCTGTTGCTGGGCAACGACGAGTGGGGCGGTAGCTGGATCGCCGCGCACCGCGCGAAACTGCGGGCCGCCGCGGCGGCCGGTCCATGACCGACCGGGTGCGGATCTCCTTCGCCGACCGGGAGGTCCGGGTCCCGGCCGGCGTGACCGTGTTCGACGCCGCGAGCTGGAACGGCATCGCCATCGACTCGACGTGCGGCGGGCACGGCACCTGCCGCAAGTGCAAGGTCCGGGTCGACGGCGACGTCACCGTGTCCACATCGGACCCTCGGGCGTTCTCGACGGACGAGCTGGCCGCGGGCTGGCGGCTGGCGTGCCTCGCGGCGGCCACCTCCGACATCGCGGTCGAGGTGCCACCGCTGGCCACCCGGCCGAAGGCGGCGACCGTCGGCGTCGGCCGGCAGGTGATCCTGCGGCCGGCCGTGCAGAAGCGGTGCGTCGAGCTGACCGAGCCGACGCTGTCGGACCAGCAGTCCGACCTGGAGCGGTTGCTCGCCGCGCTCGACGACCTCGAGCTGACGGTCGACCTGCGCGCCGTGCGGAACCTGCCCAAGGCGCTGCGGGACAACGACTTCCGCGTGACGGCCGTGGTCGTGGACGACCGCCTGGTGGACGTCGAGCCAGGTGACACGAGCGAGACCAGGTTCGGCATCGCGTTCGACCTCGGCACCACGACCGCGGTCGCGACGCTGCTCGACCTGTCCACCGGCACCCCCGCCGCGGTCCGGTCGATGCTCAACGCGCAGCAGCCGTTCGGCGCCGACGTGATCACCCGGATCAGCGCGACCATGCTCGACCCGAAGGCGCTCGGCCGGCTGACCGCGCGAGCGCACGAGACCCTTGCCGCGCTCACGGCCGAGGTGTGCGCGGACGCGGGTGTCGACCCGCGGACCGTGTACGAGATCGCGCTCGCCGGCAACGCGACCATGACCCAGTTGGCGCTCGGCATCGAGCCGGAACCGCTCGGCGTCGCGCCGTTCGTGATGGCGACCCGGTCGCTGCCCCGGGTGCTGGCGAGCGATCTCGGGGTGTCGGTGCATCCCGGCGCGCCCGCGTACACGTTCCCCGCGCTCGGCGCGTACGTCGGCGGCGACATCGTGGCCGGCATGCTCGCGTCCGGAATGGACCGTGACAAACGTTTGCGGCTCTTCGTGGACGTGGGCACGAACTGCGAGATCGTCCTCGGCGACGGCCACCGGTTGCTCGCCACCGCGGCGCCGGCCGGCCCGGCGTTCGAGGGCGCCGCGATCCGTTGCGGCATGCGGGCGAGCGACGGCGCGATCGAGGTCGTCAAGATCACCGCGGACGACGTGACGCTGCAGGTGATCGGCGACGCGGACCCGCTCGGGCTGTGCGGGTCGGGGCTGGTGGACGCGGTCGCGGAGCTGGTCGCCATCGGGCTGCTCGACTCGTCCGGCCGGCTCATGGCCGCCGACCTCGCCGCCGAGAAGTTCCCCGGGCTCGCCGACCGGTTGCGGGAGGTCAACGGCGAGCGGGTGTTCGTGCTGCACGAGGAGCCGATGATCTACCTGTCGCAGCGGGACGTGCGGGAGCTGCAGTTCGCGAAGGCGGCCATCGCGACCGGGTGGCGGCTGCTGCTCGAGGAGTTCGACGCGTCCGAAAGCGACATTCAACAGGTGCTGCTCGCTGGTTCGTTCGGCAGCTACCTCTCGCCGGCGAACGCCGTGCGGATCGGGCTGGTGCCTGACATCGCGGTGCTGCGGATCGTCAGTGCCGGCAACGTCGCCGGCGAGGGCGCGAAGATGACATTGTTGTCGGTGCGGGAACGCGCCGGCGCGCGGGCGCTGCTCGAGGAGGTGCGTTACGTCGAGCTCTCCGATCGCACGGACTTCAACGACCGGTTCATCGAGCAGCTCGCCTTCCCCGGCTGAGGTCGCGGTGGTGGCATGCGGCGCGCTCGCCACGCACGTCGCCGAGATCGCGGACCGGCGTGGCTGGGCCGTGCACGTCCACCCGCTGCCGCCGTTGCTGCACAACCATCCTGAGCGCATCGCGGCCGAAGTGGACGCGGCGCTCGACGAGCTGGCCGGGTATCCGCGTCGGGCGGTGGCGTACGCCGACTGCGGCACCTACGGCGCGCTGGACGAGGTGTGCGCCAGACGCGGGGTGGCCCGCCTCGGTGGCGCGCACTGCTACGACGTGTTCGCCGGCGTGGCACGCCTGCGGGCGCTCTTCGAGGCGGAGCCGGGCACCTACGTGCTGACCGACTTCCTCGTGCGGTCGTTCCGGCGCACCGTGGTCGCGGAGCTGGGCCTGGACCGATACCCGCAGCTTCGCGACGACTACTTCGGCCACTACCGGCGCGTGGTGTGGCTGGCGCAGCACCCGACGCCGTCGTTGCGCGCACGGGCCGCCGCCGCGGCCGCCGTGCTGGGGCTCCCGCTCGAGGTCGAGCCGGTCGGCGACACCGGGCTGGAGCGGGAGCTGGCGCTACTGCTGTGACAGGCGCGTTCGCCACCGCTCGGTCTCGGCGACCTGGTTGAACGTGAAGATGTGCAGGCCGGCGAGGTCCTCGTCGGTCAGCTTGGCCAGCAGGCGTTCCGGTGAGTAGCCGGCCGCCAGCCGCGCGAACCACCTCGAGTGCCGTGCGAGGAACCGCGTCGACTCCCCCACCCCGATCTTGCTCGCCATCGCGAGCAACTTCGTCCGCTCGACCGGACCGGCGAGGCCGAGCTGGATGGGGAGCGCCACCCCGCGCCTGCGTACCCTGCGCACCCAGTCGGCGATCAGCCGCGCGTCGAAGCACAGGTTGCTGACGATGTAGGTGGCGTGGGCGCGCTTGTCCCACATGGCCTGCACGACGATGTCGTCGTCGATGGCCGGGTGGCTCTCCGGGTAGCCGGTGATGCCGACGTGCCGGAACGGGCGGCCGAGCGCGGTCAGCTCGACCAGCACGTCCAGCGCGCTGTGGTAGCGGCCGGCCGGCGGGTCGGCGTCGCCAGCCGGCACGAACACGTCGTCGACACCGGCCGTCACCAGTCGGGCGACGATCTCCTTGAGGTGCACGTCGTCGGTGACCAGCCGGGCCGACAGGTGCGGCACCACCCGGTAGCCGTGCCCGGCGAGTCGTTCGGCCAGGTCCAGCGTCGGCGCGAGGCCCTTGGTCGGCGAGGCGGTGACGGTGATCGTGACGTCGGTCGGCACCGACTCGATGACCTTGTCCGCGACCGTCGAGGTGGGGATGACCTCGTACCGGACGCTTCGCAGTAGCTCGCGATTGTTGCGCATCGCCCAACTCGTTTCGTCATACGCAATAGAGCTGTGACGAGCGTAACCCCGTCGCGGGGCCGGAACAAGATGCGTTGCTGTTGGCGAGAGCGCTTATAGTTTCGTTATGAGCAACGAATTGGGAGGCTCCAGTTCGACCACCGGCGTCCAGTCGGTCGACCGGGCGATCAGCGTGCTCGAGATCCTGGCGCGACAGGGCGAGGCGGGCGTGAGCGAGGTGGCCGCCGAGATCGAGGTGCACAAGTCGACGGCGTTCCGGCTGCTCAACGCGCTGGAGACCCGAGGGCTCGTCGAGCAGGCCGAGGACCGGGGGAAGTACCGGCTCGGTTTCGGCATCGTCCGGCTCGCGGGTGCGGTCTCCGGCGGCATGGACGTGACGCGGCACAGCAGGCCGGTGTGCGAGCGCCTCGCAAGAGAGCTCGGTGAGACGGTGAACATCGCGGTCGGCGAGTCGCAGCATGTCGTGAACCTGGACCAGGTCCGCGGCCCGTCGGCGGTCGCCGCGCACAACTGGGTCGGCAGGCTCACCCCGTTCCACGCCACCTCCAGCGGCAAGGTCCTGCTGGCTCACCGCAGTGAGAAGCGCCAGGCGGAGCTACTCGCCCACGGCATGGAACGGTTCACCCCGAACACCGTCACCACCCGGCGAGGCCTGACCCCGCATCTGGCCGCCGTGCACCACCGCGGTTACGCCGTGGCCATCGAGGAGTACGAGATAGGCCTCAACGCGATGGCGGCGCCCATCAGAGGCCAGGACGGCAAGGTCTTCGCGGCGGTGAGCGCGTCCGGCCCGGCGTACCGCCTGACGGAGTCCCTCATGCACGAGCAGGCACGCATGCTGGTGCAGGGTGCGGACGAGATCAGCCGCAGACTGGGCCACCTCGGCTGATCATCTCCCGGTAACAGATCCACCCGGCCATCAAAGCAGCCAGGTGCCTGGCCTAGCACACGTGACCCGGCAATTCTGGACACAAGCGGGACAGTTCGTCGACAAAGAACAATGCCGAAACACGATTCTCACCAATTTGCCAGACACATGGCCGGCATGGCGAAGAATTATTCTCACAGACGTAACCCGGTCGCTACCATGACGATGTGTCCAACGCATCGTGGGAGCCACAGCACTTCTCCATTGTCACCATCGACATCGAGGGTTTCGGCTCCCCAACGCGCACCGACCCGATTCGCGCCGGTCTGCGCAGCACGCTGAAGTCCATCACCGAGTCAGCATGCGGCAGCCTGCGCGAACCGAATCCCGTGCACGCGAGCGGGGACACCGGCGACGGCAGCTGGCTGATCCTCGCAAGCCGCGTCCCGAAGTCCCGCATCATCTCCGCTTTCCTGCCCACGCTGGAAACCGAGCTGCGCCACCACAACCTGACCGCGAGCACCGCGGCGGTCCTGCGCCTGCGCGTCGGCGTGCACCACGGCGAGCTGATAAAGGACGGCGGCGGGTATTCCGGCGAGGCGTTGAACCACACGTTCCGGATCATCGACAACGGTGTGGTCCGGCAGGCGCTGCTGGCCTCTCCGACGCACCTGGTCGCGGCGATCTCGAACGATTTCTTCGAGAAGGTGATAAAGCCCGGCTACGGCTCGCTCGACGCCGACGCGTTCGCGCCGGTGCACGTGCAGACGAAAGAAACGGCGACGATTGTCTGGGTCAGCTCGAACGCCACGAACCCGAACATGAGTGCGAACCTGTCGATGTCGCAGGCGGTGCTGAACGTCGACCGAACGAATCAGCGGGTGCTCACGATCGGCGACCTGCCGCCGACGAGCCTGTACCTGCCGGTCACCGACGTGCACAACGCCCGGCTGTACGGTAGGACGTTCCCGGGGGCGCCCATCCGCCAGCACATCGAGGCCGGGCTGCTGCTGTCGGAGAAGATCGTGCTGCACTGCGCGGACCCGTACCGGTCCCGCGAGGTGGCCAACGCGCTCGACGACTTCACCTCCTGCGTCGAGGCGGGTGACATCCTGTTCCTGCTCGGCGAGAACGCGCAGGCGCCCGGCGTGCACTTCCGGTCCTACATCGACTACAAGGTCGAGCAGTACAGCAAGTCGTCGTACGGGAAGCGGGACGTCGCCTCACTGACCGAAGTGGACGACGACGCGGCGGACCGGGCCGAGAACCTGTTGCGGATGAGCCCGTTCGCACTCATCCGAGGGTTCTCGGGCACCGACGGGTTCATCCGGGCCGCGAAGATGGACATGCAGCCCGGCGAGTCGATCGCGATCCGCGAGCACTTCGTCAGCAGTCTCGTCGGCAGGCTGAGCCTCACGATCCGCCAACTGCTCGACCTCACCCAGTTGGGGCACGACGGTTCACTCACCCGTGTCGTCGCGGACGACAGCACGGTTGGTCTCCTGCAGGGCGAGGTGGAGCGGCTGGCGAGCCACAACTCCTTCTCCCGCCAAACCTTCCTGGAGGCGATCCGCAGCAGGACCGGGCTCGCCGCCTCCGATCCTCTCGACCCGATCTTCGAGGAACGGGTGAGTCTCGTGCACCTCATGGGCACCCTCGGCGGGCTCACCCACATGGAGATCACCAACCGGCGCGACCGGATGAGCCACTACTACTACGGCAACCTGGTGGACCACCTCAGCATCCTGGCCGAGGTGCCGCACCCGGCGACCTTCGGCACCCGCCTCGTCCTCGAGCTCCGCGCGCTGCCCAACTGGTGGGCGTTCGTAGCGCACCACCTGCGGCTCGCGGGCGACGCCGCACACCGGGTCGCGTTCGGCGAGGTCCCGATCGACCTGAGCGCCGCATACCGCTGGTCGCGGCGGATCCCCGAGTTCGAGTCCATCCGCTCGGTCGTCAGACACCATTGGGGTTAGGAGTTCGCATGATGCGCCAGTCGATTGCCACCACCGCACATACCGAAGGGCTGCCGATGTCGCTCGGGGTGCACCAAAGGTTCGCCGACGCGTGGCTCGCCTGTCTGGCCCACGTCGCGCGCCACGGTGTCCCGGCGACCGACGACGGTGTCCGGATCCGCGAGGCACTGAACGTGTCGCTCGCCGCGCGCACGTGCGACCGGGCCGAGCTCGTGGCGGCCGGCGCGGACGAGGAACGGATCGACCTGATGGAGCGCAAGTATGGCGAGCTCCGGCCGGTGGCGCCGTACCGGATCAGCTACGGCGCGCGGTTCCGGGACTATGCGGGCGTCGACCAGGTCCGGCACGTGGTCGAACGGTTGCGCGCGAAACGGGAGACGAAGCAGGCGACGATGGTGTTCCACGCGCCCGCAGACCACGAGCTCCCGTGCCTTTCCCTGCTCGACTTCAAGGTCCGGGACGACGCTGTGCACGCGAGCGCGGTTTACCGCAGCCAGAATATTCTTGGGAGCCAACCCGGAAATGCTATAGCAATCCGTGAATATCAGCGTGAGGTGGCACACCTGCTGGCCGCCCGAGTCGGGGTGCTAACGTTCCACATCCTCTCCGCGCATATCTACGCGGGCGACTTTCATGAGACAAACCTCTTGCTGGACAGACAGGAAAAAAGGCGACGTGCAACCGGGACCGCCCGCCGAGGGGCTTGACATGCCACGACGAGACGTCCGCTCGGTGGCCGCGAGATCGAGCGCGGAGCTCACGAAAGAATGGGACGAGATAGCCGGTCATCGCGACCAGCTCATCAACAGCGGCCGCGATATCAGCTACAGCCACATTCTGCTGCCGTCCCTTCGCGGACTCGTCGCAGAGCGGCTGACCTCGGGCTCGTCGCTGTTGGATGTCGGCTGCGGCACGGGAACGTTCATCGCCCAACTCGCCAAAGAGTTCCCGAAGCTGCGCGCTGTAGGTATCGACCCGAGCCCGAAGAGCATCGACATCGCGGCCGTACGTTATGCGGATCTGGACAACTGCAGTTTCACGACCACCGCCGTCGAGGAATACTGGGCCATACGCGAGAACCAGGCCGGATTCGACATCGTCATCGCGAACATGCTACTGCAGAACGTCGGCTCGCTGCGTCCCGCGCTGACGTCGTGTTCCGCGCTGCTGAACCGGAACGGCGTGTTCGTGTTCGCGATTCCGCACCCGTGTTTCTGGCCGCGGTACTGGCAGTACGACGAGGAACCCTGGTTCCGCTACGACAGCGAGACGTGGATAGACGCCCCTTTCCGCACGTCGCTCTCCCCCGTGACCAGGCTCCGCACGACGCACACCCATCGCTCGCTCAGCGCGTACACCAACGCCCTCATCGACTCCGGCCTCACGCTCGAGTCCTTTCTCGAGCCCATGCCGGACGCGGGCATTGAAGGCGCCTACCCGACGGCGTGGGAGTACCCGAGGTTCCTGCTGGGCCGCTGCCGGCGAGACGAGCGATGACATGCGGCCCGCACTCAAGGTCCTCGTGTGCGGCTCGTTCTCGACCGGCAAGACCACCACCCTGACGGCGTTGCGGCTCGCCATGGACCGCAGGGGGATCCGCGGTGACGTGCTGGACGAGCCCGCGCGTGCCTGCCCGCTGCCCCTGCACGCGGGCCAGAGCCTGGCCACATCGGGGTGGCTACTCGGCGAGATCATCAGAAGCGAGTGCGCGCTGTCGGGCGCCGGTGCCCAGGTCCTGCTGTGCGACGGCGGGCCGCCCGGCGTGGTGGCGCACGACCGGGCCGCGGGAGGGCGCGGGGCCGGCGTCGTCTCGGCCCTGGCCGAGGCGTGGATGCCGACGTACGACCTGGTCTACCGCGCCGAGGTCGACCACACGATTCCCGTGCGCGCCGACGACCTGCGGGCGGTCGACCCGGTCTACCGGGACGACGTCGAGCGCAACCTGGTCGACTGGTGCGCGCGGACCGGCGTGCACGCGACGACGCTGCCGCACCCGCCACGGGACCGGGTCGACCTGATGTGCCGATCGATCGCGGCCCGGCTCAGCTCTTGGTGACCGGCGCCAGTCCGCCCGCCGCGACCAGTCGCTCGTACCGCTTCTTGTACTGGCCGTCCTGCTCGGCGGGCAGGTTCGTCAACCGGTTGGCGGCGTCAAGACGCACGTAACCGACCGCGTGCTCGGCGGCGTCCATGAAGATGAGCAGCTTCTGGGCATGCATGTGCCACACGTCCATGCCGCCCGGCTGCTGGGTGAGCTGCTCGACGAGCTTGTCGCCGTCCGGCGCCTCGATCACCACGTCGATGACCGACAGGTCCGCGTCGCGAACCCGAACGCGCAGCTCACCCTCGACCGACTGGCTCACCCACTCGGCACTCAGCGCGGCGAACAGCGCCTCCTGGGTCGCGGTCCGCAGTCGTTGGTCGGCATCTCCGAACAGCTCCATCAACTCCATCCGCAACATCCCGTACGAGTCGGGATCGTTGCGCAGCAACCGCTCGGTCTCCCGACGCACACCGGCGACGAACGCCGGTTTCGTCGTCACCAGCTCCTTGTCGAGGTTCGCGATGTGGGTCTGATGGGTGGTGTAGAAGTCCCGGAACGCCACGGACTTCTGCGCGTTCCGCGCTCGCTCCGCCTCACCGACGAGTCCTTTGAGGACATCGAAGACCAGCTCGGCCTTCGCGCTCTTCGCCGCGGCGCCGAGCACCTTCTCCGAGAACACCTTCAGCAGGGCGGCGGCGAAGTCCGGCTTGGCCGACTTCTGCGTCTCGCTCTCCATGACCTCGTTGAACGAGTCGAGCGCGGCCTTCCACTGTCGCAAGATCGCCAGCTCGTAGTCGAGAATGCTGCCAGCGAGATCGGTGTCCTCGAACTCCGACGAGTCGGCGGCGATCGCCGCGGCGCCCGCGGCCGGCGCCGCCGTGGCGACCGGCGCCGCCGCCCACTGCGCGCCGTCCCACTGCCACTGTCCGTCCTCGGACAGGGCGCCGACCTGCACGGCCACCACGTGTTCCTCGACAGCGGCCACCCATTCGGCACCGTCCCAGCGCCACTGACCGTCGTCGGACAGCGCGCCGACGTCGACGACCGTGACCCCGGTGGCCCCGGCCTCGGAGGTCTCACCCGTCGGTTCCTCGATGCCGAGCGCGTGCCACGTGTACGGCCCGACGTGGTCCTCCTCGCTGATGCCGTTGGCGTCCTGGAACGCCCGCACCGCGGCGGCGAACTCGTCGTCGTACAAACCGGTCGGCTCGCTTCGTAGATGACCGGCCTCCTGCAAGGCTCGCCCCGCCTGCAGCACCCACTCCGAGGAGAAGTGTTGGTAATTTTCCTTGTCCAGCACCGGTAAGGACATGACGCCACTTCCCTTGTCTCCGCACTACCTTGCGCAGACAGTAGAAGCGAGAGTTCGCGAACGGCAGCACCCGAGAGGGCGGCCCTTCGGGCAGACGTCCGGCTATTCGCGTTCGAGCACCGCCGCTGCCGGCACGCGGACCGTGGTCATCGGGTCGTCGCCGAGCGCGCTGCCCCCGACCTGGTCCGCACCCGCGGCGAAGCGCGCACGGAAAGGACCGCGCCGACGCGTACGGCGGCAAATGGGTGGCGCGGGTGCGGGATCATGGAAGCGATGTCCGTACGACTGGCGTTTGGAGTGACGACCGGACCGGGGCAGGCGCCGCCGTCGCCGTCGGTCCGGTCGGGGCGGCGCCGGAGGACGCGGTCGAGCGGCTCAGGTCGTTGGTGACCGGCGGAACCGTGGTGGCCGCGGGTGCGGGCGTCGAGCTGGGCGGCGGCTTCACCTCGGCGCGGTTGGCCGGCGCTCCTGGCGACCGGCGCGACGCGGTGCTCGCCGCGCTGCGCTTCCTCGGCGCGGACGACGCGCACCGGTTGGGCGACCGGTCCGGCGTGCTGGTGGCACTGTTCGGGTTGTCGGCGACCAAGCGGGTCGGCGCGGCCGCGAACACGGCGATCCTCGAGCAGCGTTGGGCGGCGCTGCAACTGGCGTCCGCTGTGTCCGATCTCGTCGGGCCGGAGCAGGTGGAGCGCGTGCTCGAGCTACGTGCCCCGAACGGGCTCGACCCGTTCCCGCGCGGCGCGGCGTTCACCTTGTCCGAGCACCTTTCCCGTGTGCTGACGGGCTATCCGCGGCCGAGACGGTTGACGCTGATCGTCAGTCTGTGGCAGCAGGTGTGCGCACGACTGCTCGATCGGCAGCGGCTCGCGAGGCTGGCGACGACACAGACCCGGGCCGACCGGATCGACAGGCTGCGCGTTCGCCACCGCGATCACTTCGAGGAGCCGATCCTGCAACAGCTGACGTGGGCGGTCGGCGGCGGTCCGACGCTGGCCGCCGCGGCCCGCTGGCAGCCGCCCCAGTGGTGGACCGCGGGGGAACTCGGCCGCCTGCTGTCCGACGCCGTCGCGGCGACCGCGCTGTTGCGGTTCGCCAGGACCATGTCCGACGAGGGCCTCGCCGTCGCCGCGCGCAGGCACCGTGCCGAACTGGTCGCGGCCGACTCCTGTCTGACCGACGCGGAACGAGCCGCGGCGACGCGCCGCGGCGAAGGCGCCTACAGCCATCCGGCACGGCCGGGGCGTTATGTCCACGACCTGCTCAAACCGCTGCGACCGGAGCGGGCCATCACGGAGAAGACCGAGATCTACGTGAAGGAACGGGTCGCGATGGCCCGCAACTACGGCGTGGTCGTGCTGGAGGCGGTGGCCACGATCGTCGACGACCTCGACGAGCGACCGCTGCACCATTGCTGGGACACCTGCCGACCGTGGCAGGCAAACCAGCTCCACCGGTGGCGCGCCGCGGCGGGTTTCGCCCGCGCACCAGGCGGCTGGGAGCAGCCACCGCTGGCCGACGCGCACACCGACGGCCCGAAGCTGACGCTGGCGCAGCGGCTGGCAGGAGAGCCCGCCACGGCTCCGGCCGAGGTGGAGGTACCACACGATCTGCTCTGGTACGCCGACCTGGCCGACGCGCTAGCACCGTTCTACGGCAACGAAACCGCCGCGGTGCGATATGAGAGACCGGCGCCGGAACTGGACCACGACCCACCGGCGCCACCGCCGGACCCGAGCCACCCGAGTGCCGAGTCGGTGCCGCTGGCGGCAGCCGGGGTCGCGCAGTTGGTCGCGTTCGGCGCGACGCCGCCACCTCGCTGCGGTAGCTGGTCGGAGCTGGTGGCCGGCGTCCGGGCGAACGCGGCGGTAGCCGAGACCAGCGTCGGCGTCTTCCCGATCCCACCGGAGCTGTCGGCGGTGGACAAGCAGGCGGTCCCCGGCACCGCGCTGTCGGTGGACGTGGGTCGCGGCCCGAGGCAGCTCGCCGAATGGTCGAGCTACATGGGCAACTGCATCGGCGGGTCGTGGTACGCGGAGCAGGCGCACCGCGGTCAGTGCGTGCTGATGGCGTTGCACGACAACGCGGACGGTCGCATCGTCGCGAACCTGGACATCCGACAACGAGCCGGCGGTTGGCAGATCCACGAGCTGCGCGCCCGCTTCAACGACACACTCGACCCGACGCTGACAGAGCACGTCACCCGGTGGGTGAAGGAGCTGACGCCACCAGATCCGCCCACTCCGGAACCGGAGTTGTCGGCCATACCGCCGGTGCGGTCGCGGGGCGGCGCGTCCCGCCGAGCCGGTGTCGGCCGCCCGCCGAAGGAGCTCACCGACGCGGTGGAACGAGAGTTGGCCGAGGAGCGGACGGCAGCCGCGAGACGGACGTACGCGGTGCTGGCACGCGGCCTTGGCCGAGCCGGTCAACCGGGAGATTTCGACCCGGAAGCGGCGGTGACAGCACTGAAACGCCTTGGCCCGGCCCGAAACGTGGAACTGCTGCGCACGGCTCTGGAGGCAGGCCTGAACGCATCAACGCTGTGGCGAGCAACAAACGTCCGCCCATTGAAGGCAGCGGTGGAACGACTGGCCCCGGGACAACACGATCAGCTGACCGAAAACACGCCACTGCCAAGAACGCTGAGAGCACTGGTGCGCCGCCCGGAGATCGCGCCGGCCCACGCCATGGACGTGGTGGCACGGGCAACACGCAAGGCCATGGGCGAACTGGTGGGCGATGACACACTGGCCAGGTCGGTGGCCCGCAGCCCGACACCAGAACTGTTGTGCGCCTTGATAATAACGACAACCTGCGACATGTCCGCAGTGGACAACAGGGTGCGGTTGACGGCGGCGGGAACCACGGCGGCGCCAGGCTTCCCCAGTACCGACCTGCTGGACAAGAACGGTCCATGGCAGCACGCCCTGGCGGCGGCAGCCGATCTGGGCGCCGAGGTGGAGTCGTTCGGCCCGCGGATCGCCGAACACGGCCTGCTCGCCCCGGCAGCACTACTCGGCGCCGGCGGCTGGGCCGCCCTGTGGCGCAGAGCCCACCGCTGAACTGCTGGTGGGCCCAGCGATACAGTGTCCGGCAGCTCTCGCTAGCCCAGCGCGCCGACGTCGCTCGCGATGTCGGCGAACTCGTAGATCAACCGTGATCGCCTGCTCGCGATCCAGGCGAGACACACCTGGTTGGGCTCGATGTCCTCGACCAGGAGATGGGTGACGTCAGGTCGGGTGTAGTAGCCGGCGGTCGAGGCCGGGATGATCGCGATGCCGTGTCCGGCCGCGACGTGTTCGAGTTTCTCCTCGATGCTGTGGAACGCGGGATAACCGAGGCTGGTGCCCTCGCGCAGCTCGACCGCGATGTCCCGCCACTCCGGCACCGCGTCCGGGTCCTGGAGCAGGTGCTCGTCGGCGAGGTCCCCGACGGTGACCGACTCCTTGCCGGCGAGCCGGTGATCCGAACGCAGCGCGACCATCCGGGGCTCAGCGTGCAGCGGCCGCACGCCCAGCCCACGCGTGTCGATCGGCAGCCGCACGATGCTCACGTCGGCGCGGCCGTCGCGCAGCACCTCCACCTGGTCGTCCCACGAGGTGCGGACAAGTTCGACCGTGACCTCCGGATGCCGCGCGGTCAGCTCACGCACCGCGGCGGTCACGGTGATGCCCGGCATGAACCCCACGGTGAACCCGGACGTCCCACGGGCCGCCCGCACCACCCGCCGCCGCAGCGCATCCGCCGAGGCAAGCAGCGGCCGTGCGTCCTCGAGCAGTTGCCGACCGGCCACGGTCAGCTCGGTCGAGCGCCGGTCCCGGACGAACAACTGGACATGCAGCTCGTCCTCAAGCGCCCTGATCTGCCGGGACAGCACCGGTTGCGCAATGTGCAGTCGAGCAGCCGCGCGACCGAAGTGCAGCTCCTCCGCGACGGCCACGAAGTACCGAAGTTTGCGCAGGTCGACGTCCATCCGACTCCCTGATCCAGCGATTTACCGACCTAGTCGAGAGTATGGGAAGGGAGACGGTCGGGCGTGCTCAAACCAGGACCGTGCCACCGTCGATGAGCTGGACGGTGCCAGTCGCCCACGGCTGGGTCATGCAGTAGAGATAGGCGCGGGCGACATCGTCAGGCTCACCGACACGGCCGGCCGGCAGGGCAGCCCCCGTCTCCTTGAACATCTGCTCGCGGTCGGCGTCGGTCATGCCCTGCCAGAGCGGCGAACGCACGACACCAGGAGCGACGGCGTTGACCCGCAGCGGCGCCAGCTCAACAGCGAGCGAACGGGTCAGCCCCTCAATGGCACCGCAGATACTCGACGCGACACCCCAGCCCGAGCCGCCACGCGCGGCCGCCGTCCCGCTGGTCAGGGTGATCGAACCGCCGGCGCGCAGCTGCGGCACCGCAGCCTGCACCGCACCGAGCGCACCGAAGTAACGCAACCCGAAGAAGCTGCGGGCGGCCTCGACGTCAAGGGTGTCCAGCGGCATCAACACGAGCGCTTCACCCGCAGTGAACACAAGGTGGTCGAACTCGCCCAACTCGTCGAAGAAAACACGGACTGTGCCGGCGTCGCCGAGGTCAAGCACACGCCCCGTGGCCGTGGCCGGCAGCTGCGCGAGCGCCCTGTCCACACTGGACTGCCGACTCGACACAACAGTGACCTTCGCGCCCTCCCCAGCAGCCGCGACCGCCGTCGCAAAGCCGATCCCCGACGTGCCGCCCAGGACGACCACCTGCTTGCCGTCGAGCTGACCGATTACCTGTGTCATGAGAATTCCCTTCCGCAATGGTGGTTCTCTTCCACCATGCGGCAGGCGACCAGGCAACGTCCAAGACCTGTTCCCACCTCTGTGATACCCGCAGGACATCACCCACGGTGATACGCCGACTCCCCTGCCGATGATCGTCGGCCGCGACGACGGCCTCACCGGCGACACTCTGGCCGCCACGGCCTCGAGACGGCTGCCGAGCCGAAGAAGATCGTGTTCCTGCCTGGCAGGCAGGAACGACCGCACGGTGGGGTCCGCGGGGGTCGCCCCCGCAAAATAATGACGACCGACCCCGGCGAAGGTGGCGGAGCCACCGAGCAAGGTCAGCCAGAGGTGGTGGGCCTAACGTGGCACAACCCGAACACCCTGGTCCTCGTCGAAGGCCCGGAGATCGCCATCCAGCCGTAGGTATCCGGAGGCTTCCGTCCCGAGTTGGGCAGGTCAGGCACGATGTTCGGACGTGGTCGGGGTGAGGTTGGTGTGGAAGAAGTCGGCCAGTGTGGTGACGGCGGGTGTGACGTACTCGGGCTTGTCGTAGAGGTCGACGTGGCTGGCACCGTCGATCCAATGCAGTTCCTTGGGCCCCTGCGCGCTGGAAATGGCCTGCGTGGTCATATGCGCGGTCACGGCCTGCCGGCCGACAATCATCAGCAGCGGGCGGGGCGCGATCAGACCGATGAACCGGAACGCGTCGAACGACGCCATCAGATCGATGCTGCGCCACGGCATGAACTGGGTTGAGCGCGGGTGCTGCGTCCGAGCGGTGCGGTAGTACTCGAATCCTTCGACCGCGTGCTCACCACCCAGTGCGTAAGCCTGATCAGCGGTGTCCGGGAACAACTGGAACGACTGCGGACCCGCACCAGCCGCCTCAGCGGTGCGCGCCGCCGCGGCAGCGTCGAGCATGCCCTGGATGACGGTCGGATCCTGCGTGCCGTCCGGGCCCTCCCGAAACTGGCGGGCGATATCCACCGCGCTCACCGTCCCGACGGCCTTGATGCGGTGGTCGGTGGCAGCGGCGGGTACGACATAGCCGCCGGAGGCGCAGATCCCCAGCACGCCGATGCGGTCGGCGTCCACCTCGGGCCGGGTGGTCAGGAACGAGACGGCGGCCTTGATGTCCTCCACCCGGTGAGCCGGATCCTCAAGGCCGCGCGGCTCACCCGCGCTCTCGCCCTGGTAGGCGGCGTCGAACGCGAGAGTAATGAAACCCTGCCCGGCCAGCTGCTGTGCGTACAGGCCGGCAGCCTGCTCCTTCACCCCACTGCCCGGGTGACCGACCACGATCGCCGGGCGCGGCCCGGTCGCTTCGCTGTCGAGGAGGTAGAGGTGGCCGGCGATCGCCAGGCCGGCACTGTCGAAGGTGATGTCGTGCTTCATGCTCGTCTCCGTGCTCTGCCGGATCAGCCCGGCCACCGCTGCGGTAGGCCGGTGCTGGCTGCTCCAGCAACACTTCCACCCTGCACCGGATCTCGCCTGGCCTGTAGAGACGAGTTCCTGCCTGGGAAGAAACCTGTCCCCCCAGAACATCGCCCAATGGGTCCACAATGGAACTTATGATCGGCGCGCAGCACACCCCGTCGGCCGAGTTGGGCGAGTTCCTCAAAGCCCGCCGAGCCGCACTGACCCCGCAGGCCGTCGGCCTGCCCGAGACGGGGTCACCGCGCCGCGTGCCGGGACTGCGCAGGGAGGAGGTCGCCGCGCTGGCCGCGATGAGCGTCGACTACTACACCCGGCTCGAACAGGGCCGACTCGCCGCATCCGCCTCGATCCTCGCCGTGCTGGCCAGAACCCTGCGGCTGGATGACGACCAGCAGGCCTACCTCTACCAGTTGGCTGGCAAAACACCGGTCACTCCACGCCGCCGACGCCCGCAACGAGTCGCCCCGGCCACCCGCCGGCTGCTCGACCAGCTCACCGACACACCCGCGATGGTCTTGGGCCGACGCCTGGACATCCTGGCCTGGAACACCGGCGCGGCCGCCCTCTACACCGACTTCGCCCAGATCGGCGACGCCCACCGCAACTACGTCCGGCTACTGTTCACGCATCCGGTCATCCGGGCGTTGCACGTCGATTGGGACCGCGATGCCCGCACCGCTGTCGCCGCGCTCCGCATGGAAGCCGCCCGCTACCCGGATGATCCCCAACTCGCCACCCTCGTCGGGGAACTGTCCGTGCACGACCCCGACTTCCGCACCTGGTGGGCCGCACACCACGTCACCACCACCAGCAGAGGCACCAAGCACTACCGGCACCCGATGGTCGGCGAACTCACCCTCGACTGCGACACCTGGACCAGCCCTGACGAACCCGCCACGGCCTCCTACGACGCACTGCGCATACTCGCCTCCTGGACTGCCGAGCACCGGGCCACCACACCATGACCAGCACAACCAGCTGGACAACCGGCGACCTCGCGGGCGCGCACTACCTCGCACTCTCCGCCAGCGATGGTCACCACCCGCAGATCGAACTCGGCATGGTCACCGTCGGAGGCAGCCTGTAGGTACGGGTGCCCTACCGAGGCAGCACCTCGGGCTGGTTCCAGGCCACCCAGACCCACGGGCACGGCCGCATCCGGTTCGACGCGATCGAACGGGACGTCACCTTCCACCCGGCCAGCCCCGCAGTCCAAGACAACATCGACGCCGCCTATCGCGCCAAGTACGGTCACGACGCAGGACTCGTCGTCAGCTCCGCCGCCCACGCCGCCACGGTCGAGATCCGCCCGCACTGACCGACACGAGCCGGACATCACATAACGAACCAAGCAGCTTTTGCTGCTGTGTGTCCAAAGAGCCGGGTGTTCGGGTTGTGAAACGTGGTGGGGCGGGTGGGGCTCGAACCCACGGCCAAGGGATTATGAGGCAACGCGACTCTGTCCTCTACGGCGTTCACCAGTAGCTATGGTGGGACATTGTTCGCGTATGGGTGCGAGAACTGACCACGATCGACAGTGGTTCGCACCCAGGTTCGCACCCACGACTCCTACGCTGGGTGTTGACAGCGCCTACACCGCGCGCATCACCAACTCATAGCAACCTCCAAGCACGGCGCGCATGACGAAGTCGAGGAACGTCCGACACGTGGCCTCACGCGAGAGACACAACGTCCAACAGGAGTCGAACTATCCGCTGTAGTCTTACTACACTTTCGGCGGAAGGAGTTCATAACGTGTCGATAGCGATAGGCCTCGCAATTGGTGGAAAATTTCTGGCCCCACATGCCAGCAAGGCCGCACTTTCTCTAGCAAAAAAAATGACATACCGTCGACGAATAGAACGCAATATTCGTCGAAAAATTAGCATAAAGTACTCGCGGCAACACTTTCGTTCATGGCTCAAGACGGTAAATGAAAGTGATCTAGCAGAACCAGTCGAAATTGGCGGCAGTGCGCTCGCCCTGAAACTGGATATCTGGCTCGGCACATATGACGCAGAATGGGTAGATCGAGCCGATAGAGTTTCGCAAGCGCTTCGCATAGTGGAAGCTTTATATTTGGCGATTCTCAAAGAAGCGGACCCATATCTCGAACGTCAACTTAGCGAACAATGGTCTCGCCAACGAAACGAAGACCTAGTTTCCACAATGGTAAAGATTGCCGGAGGTAACGCGCCGATCAGCTCCAGCGATAGAGCCATATGGCTACATCGACGTTCGACAGAGAGAAGACGGATTCGCCTCGACGCATTTGAACTAGATCTGACGCTAATCGAGAAATCGTTACAAACGAGTAGCCAACTTGCACTTACCATCAAACCAGGTGAATTCAAAGTATTGGTGGGTTCATTTGGCGCAGGAAAGTCCGAAATAGCCGAGGAATGGCACCGAAAGAAAATCGTCGAGCTAAAGACCGATGAATTTGCTGCGATTCCAATCTGGCTGCATGCTCGCGAGGTTGCGAGCGAATGCCTAGAGACAGTCATCAGACAACACGCAGGCGTCCTTTACAGGCACGGAGTTGCGGTAGTTATCGATGGACTCGACGAGGTCGACAGTGCCTCCGCCGAGATAATTGCGCACGATTCTCGCGTATTCTTAGCCGGAGACCAAGAGAGTTGCATTCTTGCAACCTGCCGCCCGAACGTTCTTCCAGTGAATCAGAATAACGTCTACATCGAAGGCCTTAATGAAGATGAAGCTCGAAACCTAGTGGAGAGTCTCAGTGACGCACGTCAAGCCACATGGCGATGGACCCCCGAGCTTATCGAGACAATAAAAAGGCCCTTCTTTGCGCTCGCGGCAGCGTCCGTTATCGCGTTGAATCAAGCTCCATCCGGTCAAGCCGAACTAATCGCAAAGCTTGTCGAGCAGGCGCTTCAACGCGCAAAAGACAGTGCTGCAATAAGTTCACGCGAAATGTTCGACGTACTTGTCAAGCTCGGCGCCAATATGACACGTTCTAACGGAAGAAGTGATGGCCTTACATTCTACGAACGGAAGATATCTCTATCAACGCGACTAGTAGCAAATTCGCAAGAAAGCGTTGCGTTCGCACTGCCCGTTTTTGAGCAATGGTTTGCCGCACAGTCACTCCAAGTTCACCCTGATACCCTCACAGAGGCACTCCTCAGCCCCGGCAGTTTCGATCGATGGCGATGGGCATTGGCAATCGCTGTTATAAGCTCGAACTCAGATAAGGCTGACCACCTTCTCGAAGCGACATTCAAGATGAATCCGGGTGCGGGGGCTTGGCTGATTGAGCAGGTCTCGTATCAGACGCGTAATACAACAAGTGATCAGCTTGAACCAGATCTTCCGAAGCGACTTTTGCAAGCCACCAGAACGTGGATTGACGCCGTAGGTCCGCTAGCTCCTTTTACGTTTCCTGTCGCCAATTCTCACGACAAAATCCGCCTCGGCATTCGCGTCCAAGACCGAACCATGGTAATAGGCTGGTCCAGCGAGCACCATGATGCAGATCAGATAGTTCCCTTGCCAGATGAGGTCAATATTTTCTCGCGAGGCAATTCAATGTGGCGCACCTTATGGTCGAGTTCGGTCCCGGCAGGCAACCTATGGCCGTGGACCCATCTACGCGACACTATCGCTAGGGAGACTTTGGATCTACTCGAAAGCAAGATCAATATTGGACCTTCGGGCGGATTATGGCATCAGGAGATGAGATACCGTGTAGCGCGAATAATAACTGAAACAACTACAGTCCGTCACACCCCAATGAATCGAATTGCGATAATTGAAGCCGGGCAACGAATGCTAGCCCAGCTACCTTCAGATGTCCGCATGGCACACTTTTCGCTCGGATCGAAGACCGTCAATTCTAATGAAATTCAAGAACTCATCTCATGGCTACAAGGTGAATCTTTCGACGACTTAAAGCGCCTTGTTCCAGTTCCTGACGTAGAATTTCCCACTGGCGGATGGGTTTGGGATTTTTACTCACCGGAACAGATAACTCGCTTCTGCGCAGAGACACTAGAGCTTGCGTGTATCGCATACGAAGAGTTAGCCGACACAGTTTTCGCTAATTTCGACTGGGCGTTGGGATGCAATATCAGTCGACCTTTTGGCGTCATCGGCACAGTATCTTACTCAAAATCAGCTACGGACGACAGCCCGGGACTCGACTATGAACAGCTTCCCATGGAGTTGATAGAGAAGGAAATTGCGAAAGATTCAAGTCTTACTGTGTCTTCAAATGGACGCGCAGCGGTGCGTCTTGTTCGCGACTCATCCAGAGATAAGGAACTATATACTGCATATCTAAACCGGTGGGGGGAGATCACTGATTGGGCGGCTCAACACGGTATCGAAAGTCCTTTTCTTCGCCTCGACGCAGCGATTACGGGAATTGACTGCGGCCACGAGCGCCCCGTTAGTAATCAAGCAGCTCAATGGATCTGGCATGATCTACAGAGGCTATCGCTGGCATCGGGGACGTTCCCGCAGCTAAGTTAGCAGACTCTATCCTCACTCTTGCCAAGTTTGCCACAATCACCAACTGCACACTGAAAGACCTACCCGATAAAGTTCACCCGTTAGATGAGTCCCCGCGAGTGGCTAATCACGTGTTACGGGATATAGGCTGGCACCTCAGTTAACTAGGGAGGATTCGGAGATGGCAGAACAGATACTATCGGGCGCCGAAAAAACTCTTGTCCTACTGAAGCCAGATACCGTCGCCCGCGGACTTACCGGCCGAATAATTGCTCGATTTGAAGATGCAGCATTGAAGATCATTGCCATCAAGATGGCGCAACTCGATGCGGAGTTCACCCGAAAGCACTACTTCGATCTTGAAGAGCGTCTTGGTGTGGACATCTACAACTCCACCGCCACGTTCATGCAGACCGGCCCCGTGATCGCTCTCGCCCTCGAAGGCGTCGATGCCGTGGCCAAGGTCCGGCAGATCATTGGCAGCACCTACCCCAACGCTGCCGCGCCTGGCACGGTTCGCGGCGATTTTGCTCACCAGACCAAGGCGTCTTCGGAGGCCAGCGGCAAGGCTGTGATGAACCTCGTCCACGCGTCGGGTAACTCGGAAGAGGCAAAGTACGAGGTTGCTCTCTGGTTCGAGTCGTCGGAACAGTTCGACTACGCGACACTGGCGGAGAAGTACGCCTACTGAGTCGGAGTGTGGGTTGTCGTTTGACGCGGAGCAATGCTTGTCGGTGGCGGACCTCGAAGTGGCCTTCCACCAGGAGGTCTTTACGGATAAGCGCACCGCAGCGGAGACGGCCTACGCCTTAGCTTGTCGATACCGAACGGAGTTCGTCGACTGCGACCAACTTCCGTTCGATATTGCACGCAAGTGGGCTCTACGTTCGATCGAGTTGCTCGACGAGCTGCCTTCCGACACGGTCACTCAGGTAGGCAGCACTCGCCTGTCGGTCGGTGGTGTCGACTTGCCCGGCATGCTGCATGCCGACGTAGTCCGCGACCGACTGATCGACCTGCTCCGCGCGCAACCCGCGATCAAGAGCTGAGGGTCACGCACCAAGCGCCTCGTCTAGGTACTGCTGCACCGGCTCGAAGAAGCCGTACGGCACGTACTCGGCGATCTGCCCGTGTTCAGCCCACGCGAGTTCCACCAGTTCCTCGTCGTCGACCACTGTCGCTTCACCTTCCACGACATCGCACGCGACGTAGACCATCGTGCGGCCTGTCGCCGGGTGCACGCGCTCGCCGAGGACCTTCGCCTCGGCGACCGTCAGGCCGGTCTCTTCTCCGGCCTCCCGCACGGCCGCCTCTCCGGCCGACTCCCCCGCCTCGACCTCCCCCGCCGGGAACTGCCACGACAGGCTGCCTTCCTTCACCCTGCGCCGGACGAGCAGCACTCGCCCGCCCTTCACGATGACCGCTGCTGCGATGGGCGGTCGCGGGCTGTCAGGAGTCGGCTCAGTCACTTGCTACCTCCAACGCTTCGAGCACGGGTGGATAGATCCGATCGGCGGGGATGAACCGAGTCAGCTCCCGTCGATCAGTCCAGGTGACGCTAACATTCTCGACAATGTCGACGTTTTCAGCGTCTCCAGTCAGGTATTCGCACAACAGGTATTCACACATCACGTTCGTAATCGGATGAAGCCGACTTCCCAGCGAACGCACCACCGTGCAATGGACGCCTGTCTCGCCGAGAGTCTCCCGAACAGCGACCGTTTCTGGCGAGACGCCTGGCTTTACCACGCCGGCCGGAAACTGCCACGAGATGCCTCCGCCATCCTCTCCTCGTCGGCAGACAATGAGTACGTCTGACTCATTGACGACTACTGCGATGGCCACCCTGAACGCCTGCGCCGCGCCCGCGTCGTGGGTCACCGCGGAGAGTCGACCACCCTCGCCGGCGAGGTGCGTGAACCGAGCCCTTGCACCCTCCGAAGCCTGCTCCAACGCTGTGTCCAGCGCCTGTTGCATCTCTGACTTCGGCACCAGGTCCGGCTTCTTGTGCCAGGCGGCGACGGTCCGGGCAGCAATGCCGAGATGACTGGCGAACCCGTCGTTGCTCATCCGCAGCGCGGTCTGAAGCAAGCATGCTCGACGACCGGTCCAGGGACTCGCCATGTCCATGATCAACCGCCCCCACGATGGCGACGTGCACTACATGTGCACTGCTTCCGCGCTGGTCCTGCACTGCTTGCGCATTGGTTCTGCGCGGCGTTCGCAATTGACTTGAAGGCATGGAAAGCAGCCAGGTAATCGCCTCATCGAGAGGCCCGCTCACGGCCCGGGCGCCGGTCCCGAGTGATCGCCGCGATGTTGGAGTTCAGCTCGTTGAGCCGATCGTTGATCGACCGCATCTCGCCCAGTCGGTCGTTGATGGACTTGATCTCGTCAAGTCGGTCGGTGATCTCACGCAACTGGTGCTCGATCGCGGACAGGCGGGCCGGCACGTCGTCTTCATCGAAGCGGTAGATGGGTTCGCCCACAGCCGGCGGGGTCCGTCCACTCAGCACCGCCGACAGATGTTGCGGATGCCAGTCGAGCGCGAGGGACAGGGCTTCCAGGGTGCGAGCACTCCGCCTGCGCTGGACCGCGTTGCGCGTGATCTCGCCGACGATCGCCTTGGACACGTGCGATCGCTCGATCAGGTCACGCTGCCGAAAGCTCAGCTCAGCCGAGCGCTGATTGATCGCTCTCGCGACCGCAGCCCAATCGTCTGTCACGTATTCCTCCGCGCTCCGCCTCAGCCGAGGGTATCGCGGTCCTGATTTCGCGGGCTGGTTCCGACCACAATCCCGCGCGATTTCGACCCATACGTGCCTTATCGGGATGAAATCATCCCGAGTTTGCAGATGAAATTAGACTTCGAACTTAGGACATTCAAATGAGCACTGATATGCCTGGCGCAGAAGCGCCAGCGTTCTACACAGTCCGAGAAGCCGCGCGGATTCTCCGCGTAGACCGCGCCACCCTCTACCGAGCGATCAGGGACGACGCCTTTCCCGTTATCAAACTTCGTTCCCGCTATGTGGTGCCAGCGGCGGCGCTGAACAAGCTCATTGCCCAAGCCGCTGAGTCGGGTAGCTGCATCGACGTGGCACAGGTGGCCGCTGAGCGGCGCACCGCTCGCGAGGTCGAGCGCCTCCGTGGAGGTGCGTGGTGATGACCTCAGATGATCACTCGCGGTTCGTGGGGATCGCGTGGCGGTTGGACCGTCTGCGGTGGGTGCCGCGCGACGTGTTGGCCGACCTGGTGATGAGGGACGGCGAGTGCGTGCGGGCGTTCACCGAGGGCGATCCTCCGGAGCTGACCGGGAACAACTCGATGGATCGAGAGTTGGCCGCGCGGTTGTGTGCTCGGTGCCCGGTTCAGGACGAGTGTCTGGAACTGGAGCTGCGGACGGCTGGTGAGTCCACGGTCGGTGTGTGGGGTGCGCTGAACGAGCGGGACCGCCGCGCCCTGTATCCGCACTGGCGACGACGTGGCGAACGCGCCGAACTCCTCGATATCGAGGACGGAGGTGAGCTGCTGTGAACGCGATCAGCGTGACTCCGACGCAGGTCCTCGCCGGTGTGGGTGTGCTGCTTGTTCTCTTGTGGGTCTGGCGTGCCAGTGCCCGCCGGGCGAAGGCCGCTGCCGATGCTGCTCGCGGTGGGGCGCGGTTGCTGTCGCTGGCTGGTCGGGTGTTGTTCACGGCGGGTCTGATCGTGGGCGCTCCGTGGGT
>Ga0193717_1000168_pt1 | contig 56640 bp, 49 predicted proteins | sample U2c2metaG_FD_145900 | JGI IMG/M metagenome (GOLD analysis project Ga0193717, IMG submission 145900) | Soil microbial communities from a riparian zone of the East river system, Colorado, United States - U2c2 | ecosystem: Environmental > Terrestrial > Soil > Riparian zone | place: USA: East River... | reverse complement strand
ATACGGCACCCCACCGCGAACCACGCCCGCCACCCCACCGCCAAGATGGTTTGCTAGGGCGGCTGCCTGGGCCCAGGCTGATTCGGCGGTGCCGGTGATGACGCCGTCGATCTCCGCGCAGTCGCCGATCGCGTGCACCCGCGGGTCGTCGGGGCTCGTCAATGTTCCGTCGACCACGATCCCCTGCCCTGGCCCGATCCTCAGCCCAGCGTCCGCCGCCAGATCCACCCGCGGCCGGACCCCACAGGCGACAACCAGCAGCTCACCGAACACTGCCTTCCCACCAGCAAGCCGAACCGCCCGGAACCGACCGTCCCGACGCTCAGTGGACTCCGCCTCGGCATTGAGCAGTACTTCGATGCCAAGCTCGCGCACCGCCCGAGTGATCCTCCGCCCGGCGGACGTCCGAACCCGCCGATCCAGCAACGTCTCCCCGTCATGCACCACCGTCACGGCGACTCCACGCTCCCGCAGCGCACAGGCCGTCTCCACTCCCAACACCCCGCCACCGAGAACCACTGCACGCCGTACCCGCGAAGCCTCCTCGACGATCGCGATCGCATCCGAGGCGGTCCGCAACGTGCGATATCCCTCGATCGCCGCCGGCACGCTCGGCTCGGCCCCGGTGGCGAACACCAGGTGGTCGTAGTACGACGCCATCCCCTTGCTATCGACAACGACTCCATTGCCGCGATCAACGCGCAGGGCGAGATCGCCCTTGCTGACAACAGGTTCCGCCGCACGACCGGCCACGTACTCCGTCAACCGGGTCCGCTGATAGAACCCCTCATCGCCGAGAACGGTCACGTCGTACGACGCCCCGAGCAACTCCGCCAGCCGCGTCCCCGCCATACCGCCGCCGATGATCACCACGCGCTCGTTCATGCGGGGATCCGCCTCGCCGGCAAGGCCGCGGCCTTCAACTCGACCGCGCAGGCCTTGAACTCCGGCATCCCCGAGATCGGGTCGAGGGCGTCGTTGGTCAGCTCGTTCACGCTGCCGTCGCCGCCGTAGTGGAACGGCACGAACACCGTGTCCGGCCGTACGTCGCTAGTCACCCGAGCGACCGCGACCATCGAGCCCCGGGCAGTCCGCAAGCGCACAGGACGGCCATCCGCGATCCCCAGCTGCGCAGCCACGCGAGGATGAATCTCCGCGAACACCTCCGGCTCCGCCTCGGCCAACGCGGCCACCCGACGGGTTTGCGCGCCACTCTGGTAGTGCTGCAGCAGCCGCCCCGTCACCAGGTAGAGGGGAGCATCGGCGTGGAGGTCGTCCGCCACCGGCCGGTGGTCAACGGCAACCACCCGGGCCCGGCCGTCCGGAGTACCGAAGTGGTCCGCGAAGAGTCGCGGCGTGCCCGGGTGATCTTCGGCGGGGCAAGGCCAGAACAACGCTTCACCCGAGTCCAGCCGTTCCCAACTGATCCCCGAGTAGTCGGCGATCCCACCGGCACTGGCGATCCGCAGTTCCTCATAGACGGCAGCGGGATCGGTCGGGAACGCCGCAGCACAGGACAGCCGCTGGGCCAGGCCGGCAAAGACAGCAAGATCACTCCGCACCTCGCCGGGAGGCGTAACCGCGGCCCTGCGGCGCAGGACCCGACCCTCCAGCGAGGTCATCGTTCCCTCCTCCTCTGCCCACTGCGTGACCGGGAAGACGACATCGGCAAGCATCGCGGTCTCCGACGGGACCACGTCCGCAACGACTAGCAACTCAAGCGAGGCCAGCCGCTCCCGCACCGACGCCAGTCGAGGAGCCGAGACCGCCAGATTGCTGCCGTGGACGAGCAACGCCCGCGGACCGTCCGGCGTACCGAGTGCGTTGATCAGCTCGACCGCACTCTTCCCAGGTCCCGGAAGAGACTCCGGATCCACGCCCCACACGCCCGCGACGTACTCCCGCGCCGAAGGATCCGAGATGCTGCGGTATCCGGGCAGCTGGTCGGCCTTCTGACCGTGTTCGCGACCGCCCTGCCCGTTGCCCTGGCCGGTGATGCAGCCGTAGCCGCTACCGCTCCGCCCAGGCAGTCCGAGCGCCAGCGCAAGGTTGATACAGGCCGTGACCGTGTCGGTGCCCTTGCTGTGCTGCTCCGCACCACGCCCAGTCAGGATGTACGCCCCCACGCCCCCATGAACTGGCGCAGCAGCGGCCAGCACCCGCGCTGCCCGCCGAATAGTCCCAGCCGGTACTCCGGTAACGCGCTCGGCCCGTTCCGGCCACCAAGCTGCTGTGGATCGGACCAACCCGTCCGGGTCATCGGTCCTCGCCTGGAGGTACGCCGCGTCCGCCAGGCCTTCCTGCAGGACCACATGAGTCAGAGCGAGCACGAGCGCCAGGTCTGTCCCAGGAGTCGCCTGCAGGTGGATCCCGGCGTCCTCGGTCAGCCCGGCGGTCGGAGTACGGCGTGGGTCGACCACCAGCAAGCCACCGGCCGCCCGGGCAGCTGCCAGATGGGCGACAGCCGGCGGCATCGTCTCGGCGATGTTGCTACCGACAAGCAGTACGGCCCCGGCTCCACCCACATCCGCCAAGGGAAAAGGCAGTCCGCGATCGATGCCGAAGGCACGGTTCGTCGCGGCAGCCGCGGACGACATGCAGAACCGGCCGTTGTAGTCCACGTTCGAGGTCCGCAACGCCACCCGCGCGAACTTGCCCAGCGCGTAGGCCTTCTCGTTGGTCAGCCCGCCACCGCCGAACACCGCCACCGAGTCGTTGCCGTACGCCGCCTGCAGCGCACGGATGCGGTCGGCAACGAAATCCAGCGCGTGGTCCCAGCTCGTCTCCACCAGTACTCCGGCGCCATCGCGAACCAGCGGCTGAGTCAACCGATCTGGCACCGTCAGCACCTCAGGAGCCGTCCAGCCCTTGCGGCACAACCCGCCGCGATTGGTCGGGAAGTCCCGGGGCTGCACCGTGACTGCACCCGGCCGCCCGACCGGGTGCAGCGTGGTGGCGCACTGCAAAGCGCAGTACGGACAGTGAGTGGCGACTGCGGTCACACGCGCTCCAGGCTGAGCGGGCCACCGCGTCGCAGGTAGCAGAAGTAGGTCACAGCCAGGCAGATGACGTAGAACCCGCAGAAGGTGTAGAGCGCCGGGACGAGAGACCCGAACTGCCCGGTCGACATCGCGAATCCCCGCGGCACCAGGAAGCCGCCGTACGCGCCGATCGCGGACGCGATCCCGATGCACGCGGCCGCCTCACGCCGAGCCCGGACCAGATCCACCTGTCCGTCGAGCCCGCGCGTCGTCTGCCGGAACACCGCCGGAATCATCCGGTACGTCGATCCGTTGCCGGCGCCACTGGCCACGAACAGCACCAGGAAGCTGATCAGGAACCCGGTGAAGCTCTTCGCGTTCAGCGCCGCGATCGCAGACAGGATGCCGATCCCCATCACCACGAAGGCGCACACCGTCACCCAGGCCCCGCCGACCAGGTCCGACAGCTTGCCGCCGAAGGGCCGGGAGACCGACCCGACGAGCGCCCCGAGGAAGGCGATGTGGGCCACCGTGATGTCGGGGAAGGTCGTCTTGATCAGCAGCGGGAAGGCCGCCGAGAAGCCGATGAACGAGCCGAAGGTGCCGATATAGAGGAACGAGATCACCCAGGTGTGGGGACGCTTCGCCGCCGCCACCGAGGCGCGGAAAGACGAGGTTGCGGCAGACAGGTTGTCCATCAGCTTCCAGGCCAGTACTGCCGCCAGGAGGATCAGCGGGATCCACATGAGCCCGGCTCGGCCGAGCGTCAGGCCCGCCCCGGCGACGATCACCATCGGGACCACGAGCTGCACCACGGCCACCCCGAGGTTGCCGCCCGCCGCGTTGACCCCGAGGGCGAAGCCCTTGTCACGCTCGGGGAAGAAGAAGGAGATGTTGGTCATGCTGCTGGCGAAGTTGCCGCCGCCGACGCCCGCGGTCGCCGCCACCAGCGCCATCAGCCAGAACGGCGTCTCCGGCCGGCTGACGAAGTATGCGAGCCCGAGCGTGGGGATGAGCAACAGCAACGCGGACACGACGGTCCAGTTCCGGCCGCCGAACTTCGGCACCGCGAACGTGTACGGCAGCCGCAGCGTGGCTCCCACCAGGCTCGGCAGTGCCACCAGCCAGAACATCTGGTCCGTGCTGTAGCCGAAGCCGGCGGCCGGCAGCGAGACCACCACGATGCTCCACAGCTGCCAGACCGAGAAGCCGAGGAACTCGGCGAAGATGGACGGCCACAGGTTGCGCCGGGCGATCCGGCGGCCCTTCTCGGCCCAGAAAACGGGCTCCTCGGGATCCCAGACGTCGATCCAGCGCCCGCGTCTGGGAGCCTCGACGGTACCCACCGCGCCCACCTGCTCGCGCGGAGTGACGGTCTCCGGTCGTGTCTCGAGCGTCATCGTTCGTCTCCGATCATCCGACCTCACTGATTAGGCCAGGACGCTATGACCGGGGTGTTTCCGAGTGGTCATCTCGTTGTTACGCCGTCGAAACGGCTCCCGCACACCTCCCGACTGCTGGTGAGAGATGTCGGCGGGGCTAGTGCCCCGTGTCGGATGTTGTTCGAGCGATTGCGGTGGTCAGGTGCGTGCATCGCGGTGCTGGAGGAGCGTCCTCGATGCGGAGCATCGTGGATGATTCGCCAGTGCCGCGAGGTGCGTGCCTGGGCGCCGCAAGCGCCGAAGAACTTCCGACACGGGGCACTCGGTACCGTGCCGATCATGGAGAGCTTCGAAGGCGTGATCCAGGAAGCCGACGGCAGCGGCGGCGCGTACGTCGAAGTACCGGTCGAGGTGCTCGAGCGGTTGGGTGGCGGGGGCAGGATCCCGGTCCGGGCGACGTTCGACGGGATCGCCTATCGCGGGTCGATCGCCTCGATGGGCGGCTGCAAGGCGCTCGGCATCCTGAAGCAGATCCGCACCGAGCTGGGCAAGGGTCCGGGCGACTCCGTGCTCGTCACGGTGTCCCGCGACGACGCCGAGCGCACGATCGAAGTACCGGCCGACCTGGCCGCGGCGCTGACGGAGGCCGGCCTGCGGGAGGCCTTCGACCACCTCAGCTTCAGCCATCGGCGCGAACACGTGAACGCGATCACCGAGGCGAAGAGGCCCGAGACCCGCGCCCGCCGCATCACCAAGGCCCTGGACCTGCTCAGGTCCTGACGGCTGTGTGTCGGGTCGCCCGTACCGCGGACCTTCGCTAGGGTCCGAAGCGGGGATCGAAGCGGGGGTCGACTGGGAGCGAGGAACCCATGGCAGACACCAGATCCGCAGACCACAGCAGTCCAGCTCAAGAGAGCTTCAACCTTCCGACCAAGAACCTGCCCGCACCGCAGGTCCGCGACCTGCCCGAACCGCCCAAGGAAGCCTGGCGGGTGGTGGGGCCCGGCATGGTCGGGGCCGGGGTCGGACTGGCATCCGGCGAGTTCATCCTCTGGCCCTACATCTCGTCCCAGGTGGGTTTGGTTTTCCTCTGGGGCGCGGTCGTCGGGGTGGCCATCCAGTGGTTCCTGAACATGGAGATCGAGCGGTACACGCTGGCAACTGGTGAGACAGCGTTGACCGGGTTCAACCGCTACGGCAAGCACTGGGGCCTGTTCTTCGCGATCATGACGTACTTCGCGAACCTCTGGCCCGGCTGGGCGACCAGTTCGGCCTCGATGCTGACGTATCTCTTCGGCGCCGGGGATCCGCGCTGGATCGCGATCTGCATCCTGGTCGTGATCGGCCTGATCCTGACCCTGGCGCCGGTCGTCTACGTGATGCTGGAGCGGCTGATCTTCGTCAAGATCGCGGCCGTCGCCCTGCTGGTGGTGCTGGCACTGATCTTCGCGATCCGCGGCAAGACCTACAGCGCCCTCGGCGACGCGGTCACGAACCCGCAGTTCCCGGTCGAGACGCTCGGCTTCGCCCTGATGATGGGTGCCATCGCGTACGCCGGTGCCGGCGGCGGGCAGAACCTCTGCCAGAGCAACTGGATCCGCGACAAGGGTTTCGGGATGGGCGTCCACGTCCCCAGGCTGACGTCACCGGTCACCGGGCAGGAGGAGGCGGATCCCACCGCCAACGGCTACACCTTCCCGCCGGACCAGGCGAACCTGGCCCGCTGGCGGCGCTGGTGGAAGTTCGCCAACGTGGAGCAGGCGATGACGTTCGTCCTGATCACCGTGGTGACGATCCTCTTCACCTCGATGCTCGCGCACGCCACCCTGTTCGGTGATTCCGCGGTGAAGAACAACATCAGCTTCCTGAAGATCGAGGGCGTCACCCTGCAGAACCTGGTGGGCAGCTGGTTCGGCTACCTGTTCTGGGCGATCGGCGCGTTCTCGCTGTTCGCGGCTGCGGCCGGCATCGTCGACTACACGTCCCGGCTGTCGGCGGACATGATCAAGTCCCGCTACCTGCGCTCGTCCACCATCAGCGAGTCCAAGCTGTATTTCTGGCTGGTCTGGGGACTGGTTGCCTTCGGCATCATCGTGCTGCTGGCCGGACTGGACCAGCCGCTGGTGCTGCTGGTGATCTCGGCCTGTACGGCCGGCACGATGATGTTCTTCTACTCCGGCCTGCTCTGGTGGATGAACTCCCGCGCCCTCCCCCGGGCGATCCGAATCACCCGCCTTCGCACCGCCGTCATGCTGTTCTCCTTCACAGCCTTCGGCGCCCTCGCCGTCTTCACCATCATCGACCAGATCAAGAAGAACTTCTGACCCCTGAGAACCCACAGCGTCCGAAGAACCTGAGGTCAGGACCTCAGGTTCTTCGGACGCAACGTTTTTAGCGGGCGTCGTAGGGCTGGGGGCCGCCGGTGACGGTGGTGTGGAGGGAGTAGAGGGAGGTGGTTGCGGTGAGGAAGAGGCGGTTGCGTTTCGGGCCGCCGAAGGTGAGGTTGGAGACGGTTTCGGGGACGAGGAGTTTGCCGAGCAGGGATCCGTCCGGGTGGTAGACGTGGACGCCGTCGGCGGCTGACCCCCAGATGCGGCCCTGGTCGTCCAGGCGGATGCCGTCGAACGCGCCGTTGCCGCACTCGGCGAACAGCTCACCACCGGACAACCGGTCACCCTCGACCGTGAACACGCGAATGGTCGCTTCCTCGGTGTCGGTGATGTAGAGCATGCTGCGGTCGTTGGAGAACGCCAGCCCGTTCGGCCGGGCGAAGTCGTCGGCCACCCGGCTGACCTTGCCGTCCGGCGAGATCCGGTAGACGTGGCAACCGTCCGTCTCGATCTCGCCCTTGAAGCCCTCGTAGTCACTGTCGATCCCGTACGCCGGGTCCGTGAACCAGACGGCGCCGTCCGGCCCGACCACCACGTCGTTCGGGCTGTTCAGGCGCTTACCGTCCCAGTTGTCCGCCAGCACCCGGATCCGGCCGTCGTGCCCGGTCCGGGTGACCCGGCGGTTGCCGTGCTCGCAACTGATCAACCGGCCCTGCTCGTCCAGGGTGTGCCCGTTCGTGTTGCCGGCCGGCTCCCGGAACACAGAGGTCTGGTACGACGTCTCGTCCCACCGCAGGATCCGGTCGTTCGGGATGTCGCTGAACAGCAGATACCGGCCGGCCGGCGAATAGACCGGACCCTCCAGCCACCTGCCCCCGGTCCACAGCCGCTCGAGCCGGGCATCTCCACGGATCCCGTCGAACCGGTCGTCCAGCTTCTCGAACTCGGCGGGCACCGTCCCGGCCGACGCCTCGAGAATGGTTGTCATCGTCACTCCCCACGGCTTGGCACTACGTCAACCGTGAGCCTATCCAGTCCCGGACGAGTCTGGAGGCCGCCCGGCAGGTGTGATCAACGCCCTGATCCTCTGCCTGGCCACGGGAGCCGCCTGTGCCCCTAGACTCAGGCCGTTGCCGAAGGGAGTCCAGCTGTGTCTGACAGCAAGCGCATCACCAAGGTCCTGATCGCGAACCGGGGCGAGATCGCCGTCCGGGTGGCGCGCGCCGCGGCCGACGACGGCCTGGCCAGCGTGGCCGTGTACGCCGACCCCGACCGTGACGCGCTGTTCGTCCGGCTCGCCGACGAGGCCTACTCGCTGGACGGCGCCACCCCGGCGGACTCCTACCTGAACATCGCCAAGATCCTCGACGTCGCGGCCCGCTCCGGCGCGGACGCGGTGCACCCGGGGTACGGCTTCCTGGCCGAGAACGCCGAGTTCGCCCAGGCCGTGCTCGACGCCGGGCTGATCTGGATCGGCCCACCGCCGGCCGCGATCGACTCCCTCGGCGACAAGGTGAAGGCCCGGCACATCGCGGAGAAGGTCGGCGCCCCGCAGGTCCCCGGCACCCCGAACCCGGTCGCCGACGCGTCCGAGGTGGTCGCTTTCGCCGAGGAGTACGGGCTGCCGATCGCGATCAAGGCGGCGTACGGCGGTGGTGGTCGCGGGATGAAGGTGGCCCGCACGCTGGACGAAGTACCGGAGTTGTTCGAGTCCGCCACCCGCGAAGCGGTCAGCGCCTTCGGTCGGGGCGAGTGCTTCGTCGAGCGCTACCTGGACAAGCCGCGGCACGTCGAGACCCAGTGCCTGGCCGATGCCCACGGCAACGTCGTGGTGATCTCCAGCCGCGACTGCTCGCTGCAGCGCCGGTACCAGAAGCTGGTCGAGGAGGCGCCCGCGCCGTTCCTGACCGACGAGCAGCTGAAGACCCTCTACACCTCCTCCAAGGCGATTCTGCGCGAGGCGGGCTATGTCGGCGCCGGGACGTGTGAGTTCCTGGTCGGCCAGGACGGCCTGATCTCCTTCCTCGAGGTGAACACCCGGCTGCAGGTCGAGCACCCGGTCAGCGAAGAGGTGACCGGGATCGACCTGGTCCGGGAGATGTTCCGGATCGCGAACGGCGAGGAGCTCGGGTACGACGATCCCGTCGTCAGCGGGCACTCCATCGAGTTCCGGATCAACGCCGAGGACCCCGGCCGTGGCTTCCTCCCCGCACCCGGCACGTTGACCAAGTGGCACGCCCCCTCCGGCCCGGGCGTCCGCCTCGACGGCGGGTACGACCAGGGTGAGACGGTGCCCGGTTCGTTCGACTCGCTGGTCGCCAAACTGATCGTGACCGGCCGCGACCGCACCCAGGCGCTGGAGCGGTCCCGCCGGGCGCTGAAGGAGTTCGTGGTCGAAGGGATGCCGAGCGCGGTGCCGTTCCACGCGGCCGTCGTTCGCGATCCGGCCTTCGTCGGTACCGATGGCTTCAAGGTGCACACGCGCTGGATCGAGACCGAGTTCGACAACCAGATCCCGCCGTACGACGGGGCTGCGGACGTCGCGGAGCCCCACCAGCGGGAGAGGGTCACCGTCGAGGTCGGCGGCAAGCGGCTCGAGGTGGTTCTGCCAGCAGGACTCGGTGCTTCCGCGGCAGCGGGAACCGCGACCAAGAAGAAGCCCACCAAGCGTGGGGGCGGCAGTGGCAAGAGTGCGGCCGCCTCGGGTGATTCGCTGACGTCGCCGATGCAGGGCACCATCGTCAAGATCGCCGTCGAGGAAGGCGCGACCGTGGCCGAGGGTGACCTGATCGTGGTGCTCGAGGCGATGAAGATGGAGCAGCCGCTGAACGCCCACAAGGCGGGCACCGTCACCGGCCTCACCGCCGAGGTCGGCGCCACCGTGGCCGCGGGGGCGGCGATCTGCGAGATCAAAGATTGATTCTGTACCCCCATTAACAGCCGATTCTCAGGGTCGGGCGGTAGGTTCCCTCCAGGATTGCCGCGAGGTGAGGAGAGGTTCTGCATGTCCAAGAAGTCCCATCAGCAGCAACTGGCGGCCCGGAAGGCGCAGCGTCAGGCCGAGCGGCAGGCCGAGCGCTCCCGCCAGCGCAGGACGCTGGCGGTCACCATCTCGGCCATCGTCGCGGTGGTCGTGGTGATCGCCGGAGTGGTCGTGGTGCTGGCCCAGAACGCCGGCGACGACACCCCGGCCGCGGCTTCCACGCCGACCGCGAGCGTCGGCGCGGAGAACAAGCCGGCCTCGATCCCGACCGCACTGGCCGCGCCGCTGAAGCGCCCGACCCCGCTCCCGGCCGAGGTCGACTGCACCTACAAGGCGTCCACCGAGCCTGCCGCCAAGACGGCGAAGGCCCCGGCGAACGGGAAGGTCAAGGCCAGCGGCACCACAGCGGCCACGATGAACACCTCGATCGGCGAGCTGCAACTGACCCTGGACAGCAACCTCGCACCCTGCACGGTGAAGAGCTTCCTCAGCCTGGTCGGGCAGAAGTACTTCGACAGCACCACCTGCCACCGCATGACGGTCGGCGCCGGCCTGCAGGTCCTGCAGTGCGGTGACCCGAGCGGCACCGGCTCCGGCGGCCCCGGCTACACCTTCAACGACGAGGTCTTCCCGCAACTGAAGTACGGTCGCGGCACGCTGGCGATGGCGAACTCGGGTGCCAACACCAACGGGAGCCAGTTCTTCATCGTGTACGGCGACGGCTCCGGCCTCGACCCGGCGTACACGGCCTTCGGCACGGTCGACGTGAACGGCCTGAAAGAGATCGACAAAGTCGCCAACGGCGGCGTGATCCCGGAGGGCGGGCCCACCGACGGCAAGCCCGCCACCCCGGTCAACATCACCTCGGTTACCGCGGCAGCCTAAGCCAGTTCGTCATAACGGCTGCGCGGCCAGGCGAGGAGCGCATCGATCTGGACCATCGCGGACTGCTCGAGGAGCTGGACCGGTCCGTCGACGAAGTGGAAGAGGCCCGTGGCAGGATCGCGGGCCTCTTTCCATGCCCGGTCGGAGTAGGCCTGCATGGTCGCCTTGTACCGGCGGTCGGGCGCGATCGAGTCGAGGATCAGCAGGTTCTTGAACCAGATCGAGTTGAACCTGGTCGGCTGCTTCCAGAGCCGGTCCTCGCTGCCGTAATAGGCCAGTGACGCGTTCGCCACCGACTTCGCGTCGTTCAGGTACTGCCGCTGACCCGTTGCCTTGTACAACAACGCGCCGGCGCCGAGCATGACGCCCTGGTTGTAGCTCCACTGGGTCTTCTCGACGGTGCCGGCCAGGTCGATGTGGTCCCAGTACAGGCCGTTCGGGGCGAGCATGCACTCCTGCGCCCAGGTGTACATCTTCTTCGCCCAGGTCAGGTACGACTTGTCCTTCGTCAGCAGGTACAGGTGCGCGCCGAGCTCCGCGCCCGGGCCGTTGGACACCGTGTTGCGGTCCTGGCTCCAGGGCGCCTGGGTCCAGTAGACACCGCCGGCGCACGGGTGTGCGGGGTCCGTGTCCCAGCCGTGCACGACGAGCGCGAAGATCTCCTTCGCCCGCGCCAGCGACGAGCGGTCACCAGTCCGCTGGTAGTGCTGGACGAGGTTCAGGCCGATCCACTCGTTGTCGTCGTAGAACTTGTCCCCACCTTGGCCGAGCGGCGGCCGCACGTAGGAGTCGTACCCCTTCGGCGTGGTCGTGGCGTTCCAGTACGGCTTGTAGCCGTCCAGCCGCTTCTCGGCCTCGCTGGACCACTTGCGCCCGATCCCGGGGATACCGGCCAGGTTCTCGGCCGCGATCACCGCCTGCGAGTACGGCCAGACGTAGGCGTAGGGATTCGGGTGGGTGTTCGGGTACTCCTCGAGCAGCAAGCCCTGCCCGGCGTCGAAGTACTGGGTCAGGGCTTTGTACGACGTCGCGGCGCGGGCGGCTGCGGTCGGCGTCGCGTCAGCGGCCGGCGCGTGCACCGAACCGAGCAGCGCGACGGCGAGCACCCCGCCCGCGATGGTCCTGGTTGATATACCAAATCTTCTTCGCATCGACCTGATCCTCCTGGGCGGCAGCGGTTGACATCGATGTCACGTTCTAGCCTCCGCAGCGATTCGGCGTCAATGCTTCACGCTCAACCGATTTCGGGCTCAGTTGGTATATCAAGAGTGGTGGGTTGCGGCGGCACGAAGGTGAACCAGGCCGAGCGCAGGCCGAGTTTGGCCCGGACCTGATCGCCACTGAACAACTTCTTGCCTGAGGCACCGACCGCCTCGACACTCAGCACCCGACCGTCCGCCGGTCCGACCCCGGTCCGGCCGGTCACCTTCAGGCTGCGCAGCGCGCCGACCCCGAAGGCCGCCTGCAACTGGGCGCTCGTGCGGGTCACGGACCAACTGACGTTGGGGTTCCGGTTGTCCGGATACGCGTCCCAACTGTCCACCTTGACCAGCTGGTACGGCGCGCCGCCGGCCGCCGTGGCTCCGCCGTTCGACGACGAGAACTCCGCGATGATCGGGGTGTTCCGGTAGAGGCGGATCTGACCCGCCGTGGCCGCGATCGCCGTATTCGTCGGGGCCTTCTCGGAACCGTAGCCGCCGTAGACCTGGCAGGCGATGGTGTCGCACAGGTCGTAGGCACGGCTCCCCGCCCGCTGCCGGTGGTACGCCGAATAGGTGCGCGCGGCAACCGCCTGCGCCTGGAGCGCGGCCGGTCGCCAGCTGACGATGGCCTCCCGCGGCACCACCCCGCGCAGGTAGGCCTCCAGGGACAGCGCGTTGATCGTGTCGAGGTGAGCGCCGGCGGTATCGGCAGCCCGGAGAACGCCGCGGTAGCCGGCCTGGCGACCGTCCGGCAGGACCAGGGCGATCACCGCGGGCCCCTCGAACTGGGCCATCCCCTTCAGCGTCCGCCACAGCGTCCAGGTCCGCTTCTTGGCGTCGAACGAGCTGACCCGGGTGCCGTGCTCGCCGTGTGGATCGATCGACCACTGGTTCCGGGTGGATGCCTTGGGCAACGTGTAGACGGTGCCGGTCTTGAGATCGCGCACCTTGAGCTTGTTCGCGGAAGCCACCCGGACGCCGTCGGTGGAATCAGCGGTCAGCCGGATCCGGATGTTCCCCGTCGCCTTGCCGGTCGCAGTACCGGGGTAGTAGAAATCCAGGATCTGCTTCGCGGTTTGACCTGCCAGGGCGGCACCCTGCGCGCCGTACTGGGACATGCCGCGGCCGTGCCCGTAGCCGCGGCCGGTGATGGTGGTGTTCGCCTGCGGTTCGAGAGGTTCGACGGCAACTGCCAGGCCACTGGGCAGGGTGGCCAGCACGAGGAGGACGGCAATCCGGCGTTTCACGAGACGTACACCTGCTGGGTGCGCGTGCTCAGCGTGAGCCAGCCGCGCTGGAACTTCTGCTGCGTGCCGCCATTGACCTTGTACGGCGTTGACGTGGGCAACCCGAGTCGCGATCGCTCCGCCCCGAGAGAGCCGTACTTGCGCGAGATCTTCCCGTAGACCGGGTACATGCCGGTGCCCTTCGACCAGTACAGCGCGCCGTTGCGGAACCGCTGCAGGCGACTCCCCGGCACTGCGCCGTTGCCTTGTTCCGCGACCGGCATGCCGAGCACGCCGTCCGGGCCGTAGCGGCGGTACTGGGCGCGGAAGCCGCCTTGGACGGAGCGGGCGCCGGTGGCAGCGGACCAGTAGATGTCACGGGCGCCGAAGTACGTGGCCCGGCCCGAGCGGGTCGGGTGCTCGCCCCAGAACGGCTGACCGGTCTTCTTGAAGCCGCCGAGCTTCTGCGCGTACTGGTAGATCTCGGTCGAGACGCCCTTGCTCATCAGGGTGTTGACTCGTTGCTTCAGCCAACTGAGTTTGGAGTAGAGGTTGTTGCCCGGGCACGCGGTCGCCTTGGTGTCGCGATGCCCCGAGACGACATGAAGCTTGCTGCCGGCAAGGATCACCTGTCCGAGCGGGCCCCGGTAGTTCGCGTCCAGCTTCCAGGCGACGATCCGGGCGGTCATCTCCAGCATCTGCGCCGACGGAGCCGTCTTCTCGAAGTTGCCGATCAGCGAGACACCGAAGGAGTTCGCGTTGTACGCCCCGGTGTGCGCGCCGAGCACGGGCAGCTGCATCCCGCCGTACCGGCCCTCCCAGGCGCGGCCGAACTTGTCGACCAGGAAGTTGTAGCCGAGGTCGCACCAGCCACGGCTCTTCACGTGGTACGCGTACATGCCGCGGATCATCGCGGGCACCTGCGCCTTGGTGTAGTTGTTGCGATCGGCCGTGTGATGGACGAAGGCGGCCTGGACCGTGCTGGTGTACTTCGGCTTCGCGCACGCCGCGCCGTTGTGACTGCGGAGCCGCTCGTCAGCGCCCCAGCCGCGCCGGCCGATGATCGCCGGAATCGGGTACGGCGCCCGGCTGTCCACCTGACTCGAGACGACCGGGATCGGCGGGGCCGCGTCGGTCGCAAGGGTGCCGGGCTGGATCAGAACCACCTTGGCGTCGTTGACCGTCGTACCGTCGAGCGTGGCGAGAGATGCCTCGACGCCGTTCGCGTCGCCGACCCAGAGCGGCTCGGTGCCGGAGCGCTCCTGCCCTTCTGTGGTGGCCGCGGCGGGACCGTGCTCGTCCTCCACCGGCAGCTTCTCCCAGGCAGACCACACGCCGTTGCGTTGCACGCGGATCTTCACCTCTACCTGCGTGGAGCTCTTGCGGTAAGGCCAGGTCACCCCGACCAGTCCGAACGGCTTGGTCTGCGGCGCCTCGGTCGTCGCGTAGGCACCGGGGCCCGACCGCAGCGGGATCTCCTGGTACGACGCGTCGACAGCTCGGGGTGCTTCGCCGGCGACCGGGGTTCCGGCGGCCGGGGTCGGGTGGTTCCAGGCGACCTGGATCAGCGGCACGAACAGGGCGAGGCCTGTCACCGCGATCAAGGCGAGTCTCAGGGGTCGGGTCGTGCCCATGGAAAGCCTCCGGCCGATCTGATGCTTGATGAGGCAGCGGTAATCGATTATGCGCAAGGAGTGACCGGATCCGGTGCATTTTGGTCACCCTGCGTGGCGCGGCGGGGTGTGCGCGTTTCCGGGCCATTTCCGCCGCCCGGTAGGCTCGTCGCACCACCATTTGAGGAAGGCTCGAGATGGAAGCAATCCTGCTGATCGCGGTCGTCGTGATCGCCGTACTGGCTTATCGCTCGTACCGACGTACACAGCTGCAGACCAAGCAGCGTGACCAGGTCACCTCCGCCGAACTGGAGTCGGTGAAGAAGACCGCCGACGAGGACATCACCCGCTTCGGCGAGGAACTGCAGGACCTCGACCTGGACATGGTCGGCAAGGACCTCGGCGACGGGGCCCGGCAGGACTACCAGCGCGCGCTCGACTCCTACGAGTCGGCCAAGCAGGCGGTCGGACAGGTCACCGAGGCCGAGCAGATCAAGCACGTGATCGAGATCCTCGAGGACGGCCGGTACGCGATGGCGTGCGTCCGCGCCCGGGTGAACGGCGAACCGCTGCCGCAGCGGCGTCCGTCCTGCTTCTTCAACCCGCAGCACGGCCCGTCGGTCGAGGACGTGCTGTGGTCCCCGCCTGGTGGCGCACCGCGTGAGGTGCCGGCCTGTGCGGCCGACGCCGAGCGGGTCCGCGCCGGTGCCGAGCCGGACATCCGCAAGGTCATGGTCGGCCCGCAGCGGGTTCCGTACTGGCAGGCCGGTCCGGCCTACGCGCCTTACGCACAAGGCATGTTCGGTGCCCTCGGCGGCGTGATGACAGGCATGTTCCTCGGCACGATGCTCGGCGGCATGTTCGCCGGCGGCGGCTACGGCGACTACGCAGGCGGCGGCGAGGGTGGCGGAGATGGCGGCGGCGACGGTGGCGGAGACGCCGGCGGCGACGGTGGCGATGGCGGCAGTGGCGACTTCGGTGGCGACGGCGACTTCGGCGGCGACTCCGGCGGCTGGGACTTCGGCGGCGGCGACTTCTAGCTCGCACGTACTACGCAGAACCACCCCGGGCTGTCCGAGCCCGGGGTGGTTCTGCGTTAGCGGGCTTGTCGGGGGTGGTGGATCGGCCTACCGTCGCAAGGGTGCACGAGCTCGCCATCGCGGAGAGCGTGGTCGATGCGATCGTCGACAAGGTCGGCGACTCCCAGGTGGCTTCGGTGCGCCTGGAGATCGGGATGCTGTCCGGGGTGGTGACGGACTCGATCCGGTTCTGCTTCGAGATCGTGGCCCAGGGCACCGGCCTCGAGGACGCCCGCTTGGACATCGACGAGCCGCCCGGCCGGGCGTACTGTCGAAAATGCGGTGAAGAGTTCGCCCTGGACGAACCGATCATGCTGTGCCCGTGTGGCAGCGCGGATCTCGACATCCTCAGTGGCCAGCAGTTGAGAATCATCTCGGTGGAGGTGCCCTGACATGTGCAGCACCTGCGGATGCTCCGGCGAAGGCAGCGGCACCAGGATCAGCCTGGTCCCGGATCATCACCACGAGCACGCCGATGATCACCAGCACGAAGCCGGACACGGTCATGGTCACGGGCACGGGTATCAGGCGGCGCCGACCGTCGAGGAGACCCGGACGATCCTGCTGGAGCAGGAGATCCTGGGCAAGAACGACGGTCTCGCCGCCACCACCAGGCATCGCCTGCAGGAGCGCGGGATCACCGCGGTCAACCTGATGAGCTCACCCGGCTCCGGCAAGACCACCCTGCTGGAAAGCACCGTCCGCGCGTACGCCGGCCGCCGCGAGACCCTGGTGATCGAAGGCGATCAGGAGACCTGGCTGGACGCCGAGCGGATCCGCGCGACCGGCAGCAAGGTGGTCCAGATCAACACCGGCGCCGGCTGCCACCTCGACGCCCAGATGCTCAGCTCCGGCCTCGCCGAGCTCGACCCGCCCGACAACTCCCTCGTCTTCGTGGAGAACGTCGGCAACCTGGTCTGCCCCGCGCTCTTCGACCTGGGCGAGTCCGCGCGCGTGGTGATCATCTCGGTCACCGAGGGCGCCGACAAACCGGCCAAGTACCCGTACATGTTCCGCACCGCCGACCTGGTCCTGCTGAACAAGATCGACCTGCTCCCGTACGTCGACTTCGACGTCTCGCTCTGCCTCGACCTGATCCACCAACTCAAGCCCGACGCCCAGATCCTCCAGGTCTCGGCCACCAAGGGCGACGGCCTGGCCGACTGGCACGCCTGGCTCAACGCCCTGTGACCAACGCCGTCTCCTGACGAGCCGGTTCGACAGTCCGACGGGTCGCGACGGCAAGGAAGACGCACGCGGCCAGCGAGAGCCAGGCGTAAGCGTTGCCCGCGAGGTGCTGGAGGAAGGTCCAGTTGAGTTCCTGGTTGCCCCGGCGCGGCGGCCACCAGATCGGGGCGAGCATGAAGAGCCCGAACCAGCCGGCGCCCAGGATGATCCGCCACCGGCCATGAACGACGCCGACCAGGGAGATACCCAAGGGCAGGATCCAGACCCAGTGATGGCTCCACGAAACCGGTGAGCACAGCAGACCGATGAGGCCGCAGACCGAAACCGAGGCGAGCCGCTCGCCACGGAGCCAGAGGAGTCGGGTCAGGTAGAGACCGGCGAGGACTGTGGCGACCACGACGAGTTGCCAGACCCGGCCGCCGCCTTCGAGATCGCCCGTCACTCTGATCAGAAAGCCGTTCCAGGACTGGTTTCCGGAGTAGGCCAGGCCGCCGATGCGGCCGGTGTCCGAGACCAGGTGGGTCCAGTAGTCCAGCGCGGTCCGCGGTGCGATCACGAAGCCGATCGCCACCGTGCCGATGAACGCCACCGACGCGTGCAACAACGCCTTCCATTGCCGGGTGACGAGCAACAGTCCGAAGAAGACGAGTGGCGTCAGCTTGATCCCGGCGGCGATCCCGATCCAGATCCCCCGACGAGGATGCTTCGCGTCGAGTACGTCGTACAGGATGATCGCGCAGAGGACCAGGTTGATCTGGCCGTAGGACAGCGTCTCCCGGACCGGCTCGAGCAGCAACGAAGCAGCGACCAGGGCAACCAGTACTGCGAGGCGCGGGCTGGTGGGCAACCACCGCGCTGCCGACCACCGCAGGGACAGTCGCCAGATCGCGACCAGCGCGACGAGTGAGGCCGCGATCGAGGCGGAGTACGCGATCGGCCACGGCAGCAGCGCGGCCGGAATCATCACCAGGCCGCCGAACAGCGGATAGGTGAACGGCATCGAGATGTCCTGTAACCGCGCGCCGTAGAGGGTCGACGGATCGTCCAGGATCGCCGAGCCACCCAGCCGGTACACCTTCAGGTCGGCGCCCGCGTGATCCCAAACGAACGGCAGCAAAACGCCGACCGCAAGTACAACCGCACCGGCGAGCCACCACCACCGGGCGGAGTTCCCCAACTTCCCCGTCACCTGGCAACAGTGACACCCGCCGGGGTCAATACCGGTCTATGCCACGCGGCAACTTCCGGCCATCCGCATCACATTCGACCAGCCGAGGGGCTAGAGAGGCTCGCGCACGACCTGGGGATCAGCGCGTACCCGCTCCCGTGAGACCGCGAGGAGGACGAGCGCGACCAGGGCGGCGATGAGGTAGGCGTTGCCGGAGAACTGATCCGCGAATGGCCAGTCGAGCTCGCGGTTGTCGTGGTTCGGCGGCCACCAGATCGGCGCGATCGTGAACAGGCCGAACCACAGCACGCCGAAAGGAATCCGCCAGCGGGGCGCCAGAACGGTCACGACAGAAACCCCGAGCGGGATGATCCAGACCCAGTGATGGCTCCAGGACACCGGCGAACACAGCAGCCCGATCAGCGCGCAGACCGAGACGGCGGCGAGCTGTTGACCCCGCAACCAGAGCACGCGGCACATCCAGAGGCCGGCGACCACGGTGACCAGGACCAGCCCGAGCCAGATGGGTCCGCCGCCGTCGAGATCACCGGTCAGCCTGATCAGGAAGGCGTTCCAGGACTGATTGCTCGAGAACGCGAGACCACCGATCCGCGTGGTGTCGGAGATCAGCGACGTCCAGTACTCCGTTGCCGCGTGCGGGGTGATCGCGAAACCGATGAGAACCGTTGCGAGGAACGCCACCGACGCGTGGATCAGGGCCTTCCATTGGCGGGTGACGACCAGCAGTCCCAGGAAGACGAGCGGGGTCAGCTTGATGCCGGCGGCAACACCGATCCAGATTCCCCGGCGAGTGTGCTTCACGTCGAGGACGTCGTACAGGATCAACGCGCAGAGCATCAGGTTGATCTGACCGAACCCGAGAGTCTCGCGGACGGGCTCGAGCAGCAGCGAACCTGCCACCACGGCCAGCAGAATCGCGGACGGAAGCTTGACGGACATTCGCCAGATGGCGACGACGCAGAGCACCGAGGTAACCGTCCACACGGTCACGGCGGCGCTCCAGGGAATCAACGCGAACGGGACCATCACGACCGCGGCGAACGGTGGATAAGTGAACGGCAACCCAGCCAACCGCGCGTCGTACAACGCGGAGGCGTCATCGAGCAACGTCGTCCCGCCCAGCCGGTAAACCTTCAAATCAACCAGCGAATGCTGCCAAACCATCGGCAACACAACACTGGCGGCAACACAAACAAGCCCCGCCAGCACCCACAACACCCTGGTGCGCATACCCGAATCCTGGCACAACCCCCAGGTCTCGTTCCCGCGGGTGGTTCGTGCTGTTGATGGGCGATCTGGTTCGTCGGACGGTAGGTGTGGGTGGTTCGCGTCGCCGGGCTGCGTGAGTTTGCTAGTCGTGGTGAGGTGAGTCAAGGGCGCTTCGCGGCCCTTCGGGCTCGAACGAGTTCGACCCTTGACACACCTCACCACGACCAGGGAAGGACGCAGCTACGCCCGGAGCCGCTGAGAAGAACGGCCACAGTCAGGGGAATTCCGTGAGGATGCCGCCCGGGTGGTTCCGGTGGGTTCTGTAGGTCTGCGCGGTCCGGCTGGTGGACCAGCCGGTGAGGCGTCGCGGCCGATAGCGGGCTGCTCGACCGATACCGCCCTACAGACCGGCATCGGTCCAACGACCCGGCACCCACCCGGACGGGCCCACCGCCGATACCGGGATATTCGACCGATAGCGCCCAGTAGACCGGTATCGGTCCCACAAGCCGGCAGCCGACAGAACCACGCCACTGCTCGACGCGAGGCCCACCGCCCGGCCCCACCCACACCTACAGAACCCGCCGATCCCACCCGGGAAACCGGTTACTGGACAGGGTTTCGCGACTTCTGCAGGTCCGGATGGGGCCACCCCCGGAATCCGGCGCCACCCGGGCCCACGGAATCAGCGGAGGGGCCGAACATCCCGCCGGAACCACCCGGGCGGACGGAATCCCCCGGGTGCAGCTCACACGTCAGCGCGGATCCGCGTAGCTGCGTCCTTCCCTGGTCGACGGGGTGGGTGTCAAGGGTCGAACTTGTTCGAGCCCGAAGGGCCGCGAAGCGCCCTTGACACCCACCCCGTCGACTAGCACACTCCCGCAGCGGAGACCGCGCAACCACACTGCCAATGCACCGGCACAACCACATCGCTCATGCACCGGGCGCAACCACACCGCCAATGCACCAAGCGAATCACGGGGATCGCGCGAACGCGATCCCCGAGGCATATGCAGTTGCTAGTGGCAACTACCGTCGCCCGCTGACCGGCGTACCCGGAAACCCGGCGAGCAGCAACTCACGTGTTGAGGGCGCGAAACCCCCGGCCCGGAAGGGGGTATCCGGGTCGGGGGTTTCGCGGGGGGAGGGGAGGTTAGTTTCGGGTTATTTTGATGGGGACGGACAGGGCGGCGGGGGCTGTGGTCGGGCCTAGGAGGAGTTCGCCCTGGTAGGTCTGGCCTGCCGTCATTGCCTTGTTGTAGTCGACGTGCAGGGTGACCGGGGTGTTGGGCGCCAGCGGGCCGGTCGGGAGACCGGTCACCGTCAGGTCGTTGCCCTGGACCGCGTTCACGTTGAGGGTGAAGGCGGGAGTACCGGCGACTCCGAAGCCGTGGACCCAGATCTGGTAGTTGCCGTCGGGCGGGTTGATCAGGTCGACCGACTCGTTCGCCGTACCGGAGGTGGACGAGGCGACGATCTCGGACGACGAGAAGGTGCCGTCGTTGTTGGCGTCCCGGACCACGAACAGGTCCAGGTCGTTGGTGTCCAGCGCGGTGGTGACGCTCAGCCGGGAGGCGTGGTTCAGCGTGATGTTCTTCTTCACGCTGGCCGTGGCCGGGTCGTCGGGGTTGTCCTGGTGCGCTGTCTCGGTGGTCGTGCTCGGTTGGCTGAGCCCGAACGCCGTCGCCTTCAGGCCGTCCAGCGCCACGCTCGACTCGAACTTGACGTCGAAGCCGCCGGTGTCACCGCCGGCCGTTGCCGCCACGGAGGACGGCGACACGGACGCGCTGCCGAGCTGCACCTTGAACGGTGTGTTGAACGCGTCGCCCTGCCAACCGACCTGGTGCAGCGCGACCGCCTGCAGACCTTCCTGCGCCGGTGCCGTCACCACATCGGCCGGTCCACCGGTCGCGGTGTCGAACCGCCACACACCGGCCCGGACATTGGTGTTCGGACTCTTCCCGACCGTGTCGAGCGTGTACGGCGCGCCGAAGACCGAATCCGGTACAACCTGGAAGTGGTTCTGCGAGCGACCCATGATCAACGTGTCGATGTCGGTGAACGGACCGGTCCCCTCCCAGGTCGTGTTCGCCAGCAGCTTCGTCCCTTCGGCCGGAGCCTTCGGTACGTCGAGGTAGAAGAACCGCCAGTCACCGGATTCGGCTCGCCAGCCCCAGTCGTTCGCACCGAACACCGACCCGTTGTTGTAGGTCAGGTTCTGCTGCGCCTTCGCCACGTCCGAACCACCGAACGTGGTGGCACCGGTGATCTTCCCGGTCGCGTCCTGGGTCGCCTTCGCCGCGACCGCCACCGACACCGGCACGACCATCGAGTCGCTGCCGCGGGTCAGCAGCACCGCACCGGAGTACATCCCGTACGGCGCGTTCGACGGCACCTTGATCGACGCGGTGAACGAGCCGCCCTTGACCGTGGACGGGGTGCTGATCCACTTCCAGTCGCTGTTCTTGTACCAGTCGATCGAGATCTTGAAGTTCGTCACCGGGATCTGGGCGTTCACGGCGGAGTGCTGCAGGCCGAGGAACAGCCCGTCCGCCATCCGGTCGTAGGGATCCCGGACGTAGGACTGCAGCGCGTTCGCACCCGCCCGGTGGTACATGAACCGGCCGTACTCGCCCTGCTGCATCTCGGACTTGGAGAAGTCCAGGTCGAGGAACCCGTCGATGTTCGAGCTGGTGGTCTTGTCGGTGTGGTTCACCACGCCGTTGTTGTTCGAGTCCTTCCACAGTTTGCCGTCGTGGTTGACGTCGGTCCAGTTGTAGGTGAGCAGGCGCCAGGCCTGGTCCTCGCTGAGGTTCTGATCGTTGTCGAACTCCGAGCGCGGATACTCGAGTTTGACCACCATCAGGTCGGCGTCCTTGTGTTTCTTCACCTTGCTGGACAGGTCGATCAGGTAGTCCGGCGCGTTGAAGTTGCCCGTACTCTCCTTGCTCAGATCCTTGCTGTTGAAGGAGATCGTGTCGTTCGCGGTCCGGACCAGCTGACGGTCGTCGACCTGCCAGGCGCCCGGCCCGTTCACGGTGAACTTCTGCGTGTCGGTGCCACCGGGCGAGATGACGTTCGCGAACACCGGGTACTCCGTGCCGCGGTAGTCACCAACCCGCCATTGCGACGGCGACACCGAGGCCCGCTGGCCGACGGCCGAGCGGACTGCCTTGCCGACGTCGATCGAGCCCGAGCCCTGGATGTTGGAGTCGTAGCCGAGGTCCTGCGCGGACGACTTCAGCAGGTCCTTGGCCGTCGAGTAGAACCCGGCCGGCACCGCGCCGCCGTGCTCCTTCTTGTAGGCCTGGTAGACGAGTGCCGTGGCGCCCGCCGCGACCGGCGTCGACCGGCTGGTGCCACCCCAGGTGACCCAGGCGTTCCGGCCGTCCAGCACGGTGTTGAGGGTCGCGTCACCCGGCGCATAGGCGCCGTCGGCAACCACATCCACGCCGTTGGTCGCGTTCGCGCCGAACCCACGGTTCGACCAGACCATCACGTCGTTGTCGTTGATCTGCTTGGTCCGCAGGATCGAGTCCCAGCCGCTGCCGCCGAACTGTGTCGACGCGCCGACCTCGATCCCGGCCGTCGGTGCCGCCGAGCCGGTGGTGCCGAACCCGGGAGCGCCGTTGCCGGTGGAGAACAGCGGCGTCGTCTTGTAGCCGGCGTGGATCACGTCGGCTTCCTGGCTCGCCGCGTCCCAGCCGTCGTTGTCGACGTCGGACTGCCCGTACGAGTTCGAGGTGACGTCCACCCCCTGGCGGGTCGAGAGCAGGTAGCCGAACTGGGTGGAGAACTCGAAGCCCTGGTAGATGTCCCCGAACGGAGCCAGCTTGGCGTGCGGAGCCCCGCCCAGTACTGCGCCGGCGTACTTCCCGCCCGGCACATCCTTGAAGGTCGGCGCCTTGCCGTTGATCACTGCCTGGCCGACGACGTTCGACGCGGTCAGGGTGCCGTGGCCCTCGATGGCCGGGTCGTAGTCGCCCGTCCAGGCCACCAGTTCACCGGAGCCGAAGGAGGTGTCGTTGACGCCGAACGCGTCCAGTCCACCGGGGATCGGCGTCGCGCCGTCGGACACGTAGTACAGGAGGCCGCCGGACATGTCGGTGTAGCCGTCGCCGTTCATGTCGCGGTACGACGCGGGCGAGCTCTTGGTGACCGGCTTCTCGTCGGCGAACGACTGGTCGTTGTCGAGGTCGACGTACACGGTGTCGTACACGCCGGCGGTGTGCGGGTCGGTGACCAGGAAGGCCGGGCGCTCGCCGTACAGCTGGAGCAGGTGGTCATCCGGGTGGCTGCCGAGCCGGACCTTGCCGGACTTGCTCCAGCTCGCCGGGAAGCTGTAGGTGTGCTGGTTCGTCCCGGTCGGCGCCGCGAAGTTGCGCGACGGGCCGGTCTTGGTGGCGAAGCCGACCGAGCAGCCGGTGCCGGCCTTGACACAGTCCGCGGCGGAGGTCTTCACGTACCAGGACAGACCGTCGTCGACCTGCGAAGGCGCGGACAGCCACTGCAGGGTGCCGAAAGGATCGAAGGCCTTCGGCCAGCCGTTCCAGCCGGCCTTCGCGCCGGTCTGGCCGGACCAGGTCTGCCAGGTGTTGAGCAGGTCCGGGTGGCCGAAGTCGGTGCCGCCGTCGAGCACGCCGACGGTGATGCCGGTGCCGGTGTAGCCATCGTTCCAGGCGCCGGTGAAGTTGTGGGACTTGGCGTCCAGCAGGTTCTGCTTCTTCAGCTTGTCGAAGTTCGAGGACCGCGGCGGCGGCGCCTCGGAGTACGGCACCTCGCTCGTCTTGGCGCGGGTCAACGCGGCCTGCTGCTCGGCCTTGGTCGGCACCTTGTGCAGCTCCGGGTCAGGGTCGCCCAACGGCTCGCCCGTCTTGCCGAGCTCGACCGGCTGGACCGACACGACGCCCTTGGTCGAGGCGAGCTTCGGCAGCGCCTGGATGGCGATGGATCCGATCACCAGACCGGTATCGCCGGACTGCGCGAGGTTCGAGTCGTCGAGCAGTTCGCGGGCCGCGGTGGCATCCCCCTGCACGGTCGCGAACACCGCGACCTGCCCCGTCTCGCCCTTCTTGACCCGGGTTTCCAGCTTCGGGTCAAGCTTGTTGACGGCGCTGTCGGTGGCCGTCTTCACCTGGGTGGCCGCCGGCGGCGGATCCTCCCCGGTGGCGGCCTGGACAGCCTGGGGGGCCGCGGCCAGCGGCCCGACGATCAAGGTGGCCAAGGCAACGAGCGCAGAGCCGTGCAACAGGCGTCGTCTCATCAGATCCCCTCCGACGTACGCGGTGAACACCGCGGTGAACAGACGGAGCGTACGACTGTGAAACGGCTTGCCGATAGCAATTGTCCGCCGAGTTTCCGCCGGCCGGATACTTGGTTGCCGCAAGCAACGGTGACTGTCCGTGGCCGACGCCCGCCGCGGCGGGCGGTCAAGGACCGATTCTGCGCGGAAGTAAGCCGAACGCCACCGGCCGGACCCCGGTTACCCCGGGTGTCCGGCCGGCCGACTGCGGACGTGCAGGTTTACCCCTGCGTTTCAGCAGATCCTCGGCAACTGCTCTCCGATCGGGGTGTCGACCACTCTGGTGGCACCGAAGGTGGTCCTGGTGACCACCATGCCGGGGTGGTCCTCAACGCACTCGCCGATGATCGCCGCGTCCGTCCCGAGCGGGTGGGCCCGCATCGCCACGAGAACCTCCTCGGCGTCCTCGCGAGCGACGATGGCGAGCAGTTTGCCCTCGTTGGCGACGTACAGCGGGTCGAGCCCGAGGAACGAGCACGCGTTCGCCACCGTCTCCGGGATGGGCAGGTCGGCCTCGACCAGTTCGACGCCGACGCCGGCGGACTTGGCGATCTCGTTCAGCGAGGTGGCGACGCCGCCGCGGGTGGGATCCCGCAGGACATGCAGGTCGAGAGTGACGTCCAGCATCGCCGAGACCAGGCCGTTCAGCGGGGCGCAGTCGCTGACCACCTCGGTGCCGAACGAGATGCCCTCGCGCACGCTCATGATCGCGATGCCGTGGACGCCGATCATGCCGCTGACGATCACCACGTCACCAACAGCCGCCCGCTGCGGCCGGATGTCCACGCCCTCGCGGACCAGGCCGATCCCCGCGGTATTGATGTAGACGCCGTCCCCGTGGCCCGAGTCGACCACCTTCGTGTCCCCGGTCGCGATCACGACGCCGGCCCGCTGCGCCGCAGTACCGAGGTCTTTCGCGATCCGGCCGACGACCGACAGTTCGACGCCTTCCTCCAGGATGAAACCGCAGGACAGGTACGCCGGTTGGGCGCCGGACATCGCCAGGTCGTTCACGGTGCCGTTGACGGCCAGGTCGCCGATGCTGCCGCCCGGGAAGAACAGCGGCTGCACGACGAACGAGTCCGTCGAGAACGCCAGCCGCGCACCGCCCAGGGTGACGACCGCCGAGTCGGTCAACCCCTCGACCAACGGACTCGCGAACGCCGGCAGGAAGAGGTGCTCGATCAGCTCACCAGAGAGCTGACCGCCACCGCCATGCCCCATCACGATGGTCGGGTAGTCCCGCAACGGCAGCGGGCAGGTCCAGCCGTCGAAGTTCGGCGCGGCGGGAAGGACCGGGTCGGGGAGCATCACCTGCTCAGCCAACGGAGCTCACCGCCTCGGGAGCTTGCAGTCGCCGGTAGAGGTAGTAGGCGGCGCAGGCTCCCTCACTGGAAACCATCGTCGCGCCGAGCGGGTTCCGCGGCGTACAGAGCGTCCCGAACGCCTCGCACTCGTGCGGCTTGATGTGCCCCTGCAGCACCTCGCCGGCCCGGCAGACGGTCGACTCCTCGGTCTTGATGTCGCGGACCTGGAACCTGTACTCCGCGTCGTACTCCCGGTAGCGCTCGGACAACTGCCAGCCGCTCTGCGGGATCATCCCGATCCCCCGCCAGGAGCGATCAGTGGTCTCGAAGACATCGGACAGCATCGCCTGCGCGGTGGTGTTGCCCTCGTCGGTCACGGCTCGCTTGTAGGCGTTCTCGACATAGTGCTCACCGCGCTCCAACTGGACCACGGTCCGCAAGATGCCGGCCAGGATGTCCAGCGGCTCGAATCCCGTCACCACGATGGGCACCTTGTACTTCGCGGCCAGTTCCGGGTACTCCGAGGTACCCATCACGCTGCACACGTGGCCGGCTGCCAGGAACGCCTGGACCCGGCAGTCCGGCGACTGCATGATCGCCTCGATCGCCGGCGGCACCTTGACGTGCGAGACCAGCAGACTGAAGTTCGGGATGTTCTGCTGCTTCGCCTGGTAGACCGTCATCGCGTTCGGCGGGGCGGTGGTCTCGAAGCCGATGCCGAAGAACACCACCTGACGGTCGGGGTTGTCCTTGGCGATCTTGAGCGCGTCCAGCGGCGAGTACACCACCCGGACGTCGCCCCCCTCGCTCTTGATCCGGAACAGGTCGCGCTCGCTGCCGGGCACCCGCAGCATGTCGCCGAAGGAGCAGAAGATCACCCCGGGCTGGGCCGCGATCTCGAGCGCCTTGTCGATGATCTCCAGCGGGGTGACACAGACCGGGCAGCCCGGGCCGTGGATCATCTCCACCCCGTCGGGCAGCAACTGGTCGATGCCGTGCCGCACGATCGTATGGGTCTGCCCGCCGCAGACCTCCATCATCGCCCACGGCTTGGTCACCGTGGCGTGGATCTGGTCGACCAGGCGCTTGGCCAGGTCGGGATCGCTGAACTCGGCCAGATACTTCATTCCGCCGTCTCCTTCCGGTACTCCGTGCCCGGTGGCCGGCGTTCCCCGGCCTGTTGTGCGGCGATCCCCCACTGATCGCCGAACTCCTCCTCGAGCGCCCCCAGCGACTTGTACAGCTCGAGCGACTGCATCGCCGACTCCTCGTCGAGGCGCTGCAACGCGAACCCGACGTGCACGATCGTGTACTCGCCGACCTGCAGGTCCGGCAGGTACGCGAGGCAGACGTCCTTGATCACCCCGCCGAAGTCGACCTTGCCCATCCGGGTGTCGTCCTCGACCCGGATCTCCACCACTCTTCCCGGTACCGCTAGACACATGCTGTTAACTCCTTCCGTGGTGGACGCGGCCCGCGACGGCCAGCTGCCCGAGTGCGAGACCGGCATCCGTCGGTGGCACCAACCGGTGCCGCAGGACGGTGAAGCCGGCACTGGACAACGCCCTGGTACTTGCCGCCAGCAACAATCTGTTGACGAAGACCCCGCCGGACAGCGCGACCGTGGTCAAACCCCTCCTGCTTCTGACCAGGTCGGCCGTACGGACCATGGCGGCCACGATTCCCCCGTGGAACCGTGCCCCCACCACTCCCGGATCCACCCCGTCCAGGACGTCCCGGACCACCGCCGTCAGCAGCGGGGCCGGATCGCTCAGGGTGAACTCATACGGCTGGTCCAGCGCGTGGCCGGCGGCCAGACCCTCCAGCTCGATGGCAGCTTGCGCCTCGTAACCGGCCCGATGGCAGACCCCTGCCAGCGAGGAGACCGCATCGAACAACCGGCCCATGCTGGACGTCGGCGCGCAGGCGAGGTTCCGCTCGAGCTGAGTGCGGAGCAGCGCCAACTCCTCCTCGGAGCAGGCCTGGACAGCCGGCAGTCTGGGATCCCAAGGCAGTCCCGCGGCGGTCAGGTGCGAAAGCGCCATCCTGCAGGGGTTCCTCACTCCCGCATCCCCGCCCGGCAGCGAGACGTAGCCCAGATGCGCGTACCGCTCAAAGCCGTCGTAGTCGGCGAGCAACACCTCGCCACCCCAGACCGCACCGTCGTCGCCGTACCCGGTCCCGTCGAAGGCGAACCCGATCACCTTCTCGTCCCCGTCGTACCCGTGCTCGGCCATCACCGACGCCAGGTGGGCATGGTGATGCTGAACCCCGAGCACCGGCCGCCCGTCCGCATGCAGTTCCGCCCACTGCCGGGATCTGTACGCCGGATGCTTGTCGGTGACCAGGATCTCCGGCCCCACGCCGGTGAGATTCTCCAGATGACGCTCGGCCTTCTCGAAGGCGGTCAACGTGGCGAGGTCGTCCATGTCTCCGACGTGCGCCGAGAGCCAGGCATAGCGCCCTTCACCAAGACAGAAGGTGTTCTTCAGATCACCACCCACGGCCAGCGCCGCACGAACCGGGGACGGCAATGCGACAGGGAAGGGCGCATAGCCGCGCGAGCGGCGGATCGGCAGTTCGTCGCCCGCGACAATGCGTGCGACCGAATCGTCACAGGGCACATGGATCGGGCGATCGTGTCCAAGCCAAGCATCAGCCAACGGCGCCAGCCGGATCAGCGCCTCCTCGTCGGAGCTGACGATCGGCTCGCCGGACACGTTCCCGCTCGTCATCACCAGCACCGACGCGTCCTCGAAGAGCAAGCGATGCAAAGGCGTATACGGCAGCATCACACCCAGATCCGGGTTGCCAGGAGCAACTGCTTTCGCGACTCCAGCGGCAGAAAGCCTTCTGAGCAACACGATCGGCCGCCGATGCCCGGTGAGCAGCGCCGCCTCGGTCTCGTCGATCTCCGCGATCCGTCGCGCCGTGGCGAGATCCGCGGCCATCACCGCGAAGGGCTTGTCACCGCGATCTTTCCGCTTGCGCAGTGTCGTCACTGCAGCCTCGTCGGTCGCATCGCAGACCAGGTGGAATCCCCCGAGCCCTTTGACAGCAAGGATCGCGCCCGACCCGAGCAGCCGGCGAGCCCCAGCCAGCGCCTCCTCCCCGTACTGCGGGTCTGTGGCTGAGGTGGTCAAGCTGAGGCGCGGGCCGCAGGCGGGACACGCGATCGGCTGAGCGTGGAACCGGCGGTCACCGGGGTCGGCGTACTCGCGGGCGCAGTCCGCGCAGAGCGGGAAGCCCGCCATCGTCGTGGCCGGGCGGTCGTAGGGCAGGCCGGTGATGATCGTGAAGCGGGGACCGCAGTTCGTACAGGTGATGAACGGATGCCGGTAGCGGCGATCGGCCGGATCGTCGAACTCGGCCAGACAATCGTTGCAGGTGGCAACATCCGGCGAGACCAGAGTCCGGCCGGCCCCACCGGCGGAGTCAAGAATGTGGAACTCCGTCCCGCCACAACTGGCCACCCGCACCTCGTCCACCGTCTCCACTACCGCGAGCGGCGGCGCATCGCTGGCGATCCGCCGGGCGAACGTCGCGACCGAGCCGGCCGAACCTTCGACCTCCGCGATGACCCCGGCCGGCGTGTTCGTGACCTGGCCGGACAGTCCGAGCTCCCGGGCCAGCGCATAGACGAACGGCCGGAAGCCGACACCCTGGACGACGCCGGAGACAGTGATCCGGGCGCGGACGCGGACAACCTGATCGGTCGTGGCACCCACCGCCTGATGATGAATTTGTCAGGAACCGCTCGGGGAAAGACCGAAGCCAGATGGCGAAGTCGGCCATATGTGGACTGCTTCGCAGGGTAGACCCACCGATGGCGCTTTCACCAGGGTCCGGAATTACCGGACTAATCGGATTGCGACGGTCCGAAAATTGCGTGCACCCGGCGGAGATCGCGCATCCGGGGTTCGGTGACACCACTGAGCCAGCGGCTGACCGTCCGGACCGACACCCCGATCCGCCGGGCGGCCGCCTGCTGGGAGAGACCCTGCCGGCGGAGTACGCCGGTCAGCCAGTCCGCGAACAGCTCCTCGCCGACTTGCGGCGAGGTGCCGAGGCGGCGCAGCGCCTCGCCGTGCAGGACCTCCACCTCGACACCGTCGGGGAAGATCCGCACAGTCACGTCGAAAACGCCTTCCGCGGGGCCCGCGGCGGCGAGCATGGCGGTGGTGATCGCGTCGTACAGGGCGAAGTTCTCGCCCGCGTCGAGTTCGACCGGCTGGAGCGCCTCGCGGACGAAGAGCTCGGCGTCCGGGAGCGAGCCCGGCCGGGCCGGGAAGGTGTGGGAGACGACCACCACCGGGGACACGAACAGTCCCTCGGCGTCAGCGCCGCCCGGCGGGGGATCGTCAGACATCTCGGCACGGCTCTCAGAGACTGCTTCGGTGCTCAAAGGTAGCCCCGCCGGACCACCGCGTCGATGACGGGGAAATCTCCCCAATTCCAGGATTCCGCGATTTCCGGACAATCCCATTAATGCCCGACACAAGTGTCTGTCGGGGAGCGGATTCCGGACGTACTGTCCGAGAAGAACTCCCTGAGGAGGCTCGGACGATGTCGATGACCGCGGAACCGGAGCAGGCACAGGAGACGGCCGACGAAGGGGTCGTCCACATCCTCTGGATGAACGGCGGTCTGAGCTGCGACGGGGACTCCGTCGCCCTGACCGCGGCGACCCAGCCCAGCATCGAGGAGATCGTGCTCGGGGCGCTGCCGGGACTTCCGAAGATCGCGGTGCATTGGCCACTGATCGACTTCGAGTGCGGCCCCGAGACCGGGGCGGACAACTTCATCGAGTGGTGGCACAAGGCCGACCGCGGTGAACTGGAACCCTTCGTCCTGGTAGTGGAGGGGTCTATCCCGAACGAGGCGATCAAGTCCGACGGCTACTGGGCCGCCTTCGGCAACAACCCGATGACTGGGCAGCCGATGAAGACGTCCGAGTGGCTCGACCGGCTGGCGCCCAAGGCGACCGCGGTCGTTGCCGTCGGCACCTGTGCGGCGTACGGCGGAATCCACGCGATGGCGGGCAACCCGACCGGCGCTATGGGGGTGCCGGACTATCTCGGCTGGAGCTGGAAGTCGAAGGCCGGCCTGCCGATCGTCTGCGTGCCCGGCTGCCCGATCCACCCGGACAACCTGTCCGAGACGCTGGTGTACCTGCTCTACCAGGTGGCCGGCCAGGCCCCGATGATCCCGCTCGACGCCGAACTGCGACCGCAATGGCTGTTCGGCGCGACGGTGCACGAGGGCTGCGACCGGGCCGGGTACTACGAGCAGGGCGATTTCGCCAAGGAGTACGGCTCGCCGAAGTGCCTGGTGAAACTGGGCTGCTGGGGTCCGGTGGTGAACTGCAACGTGCCCAAGCGGGGCTGGATCAACGGCGTCGGCGGCTGCCCGAACGTGGGCGGCATCTGTATCGCCTGCACGATGCCCGGCTTCCCCGACAAGTTCATGCCGTTCATGGATGAACCGCCGGGCAGCAAGGTCTCAGTCGCGGCGAGCACGGTCTACGGAACGGTGATCCGGCGGTTGCGCAAGATCACCCAGAACACGGCGAACAAAGAACCCAAGTGGCGGCACAAGGGCTCAACCCTCACCACCGGCTACGAGAAGGTGCGGCAGCCATGACCACCACCGAACCGAAGATCGGCCTCGCCCCCGACACCGACACCAGCTCAGACACCGTGGAGATGGCCTGGGACCCGATCACCAGGATCGTCGGCAGCCTCGGCATCTACGCCAAGGTCAACTTCAAGCAGAAGACCGTCGAGGAGTGTCACAGCACTTCGTCGATCTTCCGCGGCTACAGCATCTTCATGAAGGGCAAGGACCCGCGCGACGCGCACTTCATCACCAGCCGGATCTGCGGTATCTGCGGCGACAACCACGCCACCTGCTCGGTCTACGCGCAGAACATGGCGTACGGCGTCGCCCCGCCGCACCTGGGTGAGTGGATCGTCAACCTGGGCGAGGCCGCGGAGTACATGTTCGACCACAACATCTTCCAGGAGAACCTGGTCGGGGTGGACTACTGCGAGCGGATGGTCAGGGAGACCAACCCCGGCGTCCTGGAGCTGGCGAACCGGACCGAGGCGCCGCACGCCGGCGACCACGGCTACCGCACCATCGGCGACATCATGCGCTCGCTGAACCCGCTCGAGGGCGACTTCTACCGCGAGGCGCTGCACGTCAGTCGCTACACCCGGGAGATGTTCTGCCTGATGGAGGGACGCCATGTCCACCCGTCGACGCTCTACCCGGGCGGCGTCGGCACGGTCGCGACGATCCAGCTGTTCACCGACTACCTGACCCGGCTGATGCGCTACATCGAGTTCATGAAGAAGGTCGTGCCGTTGCACGACGACCTCTTCGACTTCTTCTACGAGGCTCTGCCCGGCTACGAGCACGTCGGCGAGCGGCGCATCCTGCTCGGCTGCTGGGGCAGTCTGAACGACCCGGCGATCTGCGACTTCAAGTACGAGAACATGGAGGCCTGGGGCCGGCGAATGTTCGTCACCCCCGGTGTGGTGGTCGACGGCAAGCTCGTCACCAACAGTCTGCTCGACATCAACCTCGGCCTGCGGATCCTGCTCGGCAGCTCGTACTACGACGACTGGGCCGACGGCAGCCACGAGAAGTTCGTCGACAAGGACCCACTCGGCAACCCGGTCGACGTCCGGCACCCGTGGAACCAGCACACCATCCCGAAGCCACAGAAGCGCGACTTCGCGAACGCGTACAGCTGGACCATGTCGCCGCGCTGGTTCGACGGCAAGGACCACCTGGCCCTCGACACCGGTGGCGGCCCCATCGCCCGGCTCTGGTCGACGGCACTGTCCGGCCTGGTCAACACCGACTACGTCCAGGCGACCGGTCAGAGCGTGAAGATCCAGCTCCCCCGGACCGCGCTCAAGCCGGCCACGGAATACGAGTGGAAGATCCCGCGGTGGAGCAACGCGCTCGAGCGGAACCGGGCCCGGACGTACTTCCAGGCCTACGCGGCCGCCCTCGCACTGCACTTCTGCGAGAAGGCGATGGCCGAGGTCAGGGCCGGCCGGACCGAGACCTGGACCCCGTTCAAGGTGCCGGACAACGCGATCTCCTGCGGCTTCACCGAGGCCGTGCGCGGCGTGCTCTCGCACCACATGGTGATCCGCGACGGCAAGATCGCGAACTACCACCCGTACCCGCCGACCCCGTGGAACGGCAGTGTGCGCGACTCCTACGGGACCCCCGGGCCGTACGAGGACGCAGTACAGAACACGCCGATCTTCGAGGAGAACCCACCGGCCACCTTCAAGGGCATCGACATCATGCGCGCGGTGCGCAGCTTCGATCCCTGCCTGCCCTGCGGCGTGCACATGTTCGTCGGGAACGGCCAGGAGAAGACCCACCTGCACTCGCCCACCCTCGCGGTCAAACCCTACTGACATGACTGTGTTGATCTGATGAATGGCCGCGACGCTCAGGCGTTGAGCGAACGGATCGACATGCTGCTGGATGAAGTCCAGCGGCGCGCCGAGCCGGAGGTGACCGAGAAGGTCGAGGAGCTGGTCCGCGCCGTGCTGTCCCTGCACGGCGCGGGCCTTGAACAACTGCTCGGCCGCTTGGACGAACCACAGGTCCGGGGTCTGCTGGAAGACGATCTCGTCACCGGGATGCTGCTCCTGCACGACCTGCATCCCGATGACGTGGCGACCCGGATCCAGGCTGCCCTGGACAGCGTGCGGCCGTATCTGGGCTCGCACGCCGGCGGTATCGACTACCTCGGCATCGATGACGAGGGAATTGTTCACCTGCGGCTGCAAGGCAGCTGTGAGGGATGCCCTGGCTCGACGGCGACAGTGCGCCTGACAGTGGAGAACGCGGTGCTCGACGCGGCGCCGGAAGCGGTCGCCGTCGACGTGGAGGGGATGGTCGCGGCAAAGAAGCAGAACCTGCTGACGATCGAACCGTTCCGCGCGCACCAGGACGCTGAAGGATGGCACAAGCTCGACCTGGTCACGGCGCCCGGCCAACTGCAGAAGCTGATGGTCAACGATCTCGAACTGCTGGTGGTGAACCTCGCCGGCACGTTCTTCGCCTACCGCAACAACTGCCCGACTTGCTCCTCGGTTCTGCAGCACGGGCGACTTGAGGGCGACGAACTCACCTGCCCACGCTGCACCGCCCTGTACGACGTGCGGCTGGCCGGGCGCGCGCTGGCACCGGTCGGGGCCCCGGCACTCGAGGCTCTGCCACTACTGCCGGACGACACCGGCTGGAAGGTCGCAGTACCGGGAAGGCAGCCGGCGTGAGGCCGTCGCCGACCCTGCGCTCGCTGGCGCGGGACAAGCCGACACCGGCCGTCGATCCGGTAGCGGTCCTCCGCGGCTTCACCGGTGGCGTGCGGCAGCAACTGTCGCCCGGTGAGCAATGCGAGATGTGTGCCGTGCCGATCGGTCCGCAGCACCCGCACATCGCCGACGTACCGGATCACCGGCTGCTGTGCACCTGCCGGCCGTGCTATCTGCTCTTCAACGCCGAAGCCGCCTCGCGCGGCCACTACCGCGCCGTACCGGAGGAGTACCGGTTCAACAAGGACTTCGCCATGTCCGCGGCGCAGTGGGAAGCCCTCGGCATCCCGGTGAACCTGGCCTTCCTGTTCCAGCAGACCGACCAGGCCAAGCACGTCGCCTTCTACCCGAGCCCGGGCGGCGCCACCGAGTCCTTGCTCGACCTGGCCAGCTGGGACGAGGTGGTCGCGGCCGATCCCCTGCTGGGCCGGCTGATCCCGGACGTCGAGGCGGTCCTACTCCGCCGGCTCGACGACGGCTTCGAGTGCTACCTGGTGCCGATCGACTCGTGCTACGAGCTGGTCGGCATCGTGCGGCAGTACTGGGAGGGCTTCGCCGGTGGCGAGGAGGTCTGGGGACGGATCGACGAGTTCTTCGCAAGCGTGAAGGAGCGCTGCCGTGGTTGACCTCGACTTCACCTGCGTGGACTCCGAGGCCGACCGGTACGCCGCGACGCCGACGGTGCTGCTGAAGTTGAAGGTGACCGAGACGACCGGTACGCCGGTACACGCGCTCGCGTTGCGCTGTCAGATCCGGATCGAGCCGATCCGCCGACGCTACGACGACGAGGAGGCGGACGCACTCGCTGACCTCTTCGGCGACCGCTCTCGCTGGGGCGACACCCTCAAGCCGCTACAACTGGCCTTCGTCACGCAGATGGTTCCCGGGTTCACCGGCTCGACCGAGGTGGACCTGCAGCTGCCGTGCAGCTACGACTTCGATGTCGCCGCGAACAAGTACCTCTACGCCGTCCGCGAGGGTGGAGTGCCCTTGCTACTGCTCTTCAACGGCACGATCTTCACCGGGCGTGCGGGGACGTTGTCGGTGACCCCGGTCGCCTGGCAGAAGGAGACGTCGTACGCGCTGCCCGTGCCGGTCTGGCGGGAGGCGATGGACCTGCACTTCCCCGGCGCCGCATGGCTGAAGCTGCGACGGGAGACGTTCGACAAGCTCTATGACTACCGCGCCCGCGAGGCCATGACGGGCTGGGACGACGCGATCGAGCGGCTGCTGAAGGAGAAGCTGGAATGACAGCGTCTTTCGAGGGTGTCCAGCAGGTCGCCGACGCGCTGCTCTTCGAGGGGTACGTGCTTTATCCGTATCGGGCCTCCGACGGGAAGAACAAGGTGCGCTGGCAGTTCGGCGTCCTGATGCCGCCCGCGTACGGCGCGATCGACTCGTCGGAGCGGACCTCTTCGCAGACCGAGTGCCTGCTCGACGGCGACGACGGGGTCCTGACTGTGCGGATCCGGTTCCTGCAGGCGCAACGCCGTACGGTGCTCGACGCCGATCGGGCCGAGGTCGATTCACTGCAGACCGAGGACGCCTCGTACGTGCCGTGGGACGAGGCGGTGGAACAGCACATCGACGTGACGGCCGCACTGAGCGAGCTACCACTCCGAGTGCCCTTCGAAGTTGCCGGAGGCACCGAAGTGGAACCGGTGAGCACCGGCTTCCTCCAACGCACCCGGCTGCCCCTGACCGGGGTGCTGTCACTCAGCTCCGAGCAGTTGCCGGGCCCGTACGGCGTAGTCCGGTTGCGCCTCGGCGTCGAGAACATCAGTGCGGGCGACGAGCTCGAGCGGACCGGTGCATTACGGCAGGCGTTGATCGCGCATCACCTGTTGGTAGCGGCCGACGGTTGCCGCTTCCTCTCGTTGCTCGAACCCCCTGAGTGGGCCGTGGGCTACGTGGCCGACTGCGAGAACCTCGGGATCTTCCCCGTACTCGCCGGCGATCTGTTGCTCTCGTCCCCGATCATTCTCTACGACCACCCGCAGATCGCCGCGGAGAGTCAGGGCGACCTGTTCGACGCGACCGAGATCGACGAGATCCTCAGCCTGCGGACGATGACGCTGACCGAGGACGAGAAGCGCGAGGTCCGCGGGACCGATCCGCGCGCCGCCGCGATGCTCGACCGGGTGGACTCGATGCCGCAGGAGATCCTGGACCGGCTGCACGGCACCTTGCGCTACGTCCGCAAGGTCACCGAACGCGAACCGCCGCCTGCCGACACGCCCTGGTGGGATCCCGGCAACGACGCTTCCGTCTCGCCGGGGACGGACACGGTGATGGTCGGTGGAGTTGCCGTCGGCAACGGAGTGCGGATCCGGCTGCGTCCCGGCGTACGGCGGGCCGACGCGCAGGACATGTTCCTCGCCGACCGGCTCGGCACGGTCGTCGCGGTGTTGTCGGACGTGGACGGCGAGACGCACCTCGCGGTGGCCCTGGACGGCGAGGAAGGTGAGGTGCAGCGCTCGCACGGCCGCTACCTCTACTTCAGCCCGGACGAGATCGAGCCCTTGGTGAGTGCCGGATGAGCGGGCGGATCCTGGTTGCCGGACTGGGCAACATGTTCTGCAGCGACGACGCCTTCGGGATCGAAGTGATCAGCCGGCTCGCGCAACGAACCTGGCCCGACGGCGTCGAGGTACAGGACTTCGGCATCCGCGGGATCCACCTGGCCTACCAACTGCTCGAGCCCTATGACCTGGTGGTGCTGATCGACGCGGTCCAGCGCGGTGAGCCGCCGGGAACCGTGTACACGGTCGAGGCCGAGCCCGCCGAAGAGCCTGGCCCCGAGGTCAGCATGGACGCGCACGATCTGGGGCCGGACGCCGTGCTCTCGCTTGTTCCCCGACTTGGTGGGACCTTGGGACCGGTGGTGGTGATCGGCTGCGAGCCGGCCGACCTGGGGACCGGCATCGGCCTGACGCCCGCGGTCCAGGACGCGGTGCAGACCGCGGTCGAACTGGTGACCGACCTGGTCATCGGCAGGAGAGTTCGAGAAGGGACGTCGTAATGCGCTGGGTCATCGTCGCCATCGTCGTGGTCATCGTCGGAGGGGTCGGCTACGCCTTCATCCCCGACTCGCTGCGCTATCTCCGGCTCAGGAACATGTAGCGGCCTATGTGTCTGGGCATCCCGGGACGCATCGTCGCGACCACCCCCGGCCTCGACCTTGGACAGGTCGAGGTCGCCGGCGTGGTGCGCGAGATCAACCTGGCGCTGCTCGACGGACCGTTCGTGCCGGGTGAGTACATCCTGATCCACAGCGGCTTCGCGCTGGAACGGATGAGTCCCGAACGCGCGGCCGACGCCCTCGCCTTCTTCGGGCCGCAGTGAACACGCCCGGGCCGATCTTGTTCGTGCGCTACGCGCTGGCGCCGAACCGGCTCGGGTATTGCGGTCCCGCCGACGACAGCGCGCTGCTGTCGTACGGGGTCAGCGGAACCGTGGACGACGGGCTCCGCGAGCTGGCCCGCCAATTCGAGGGCGCCTGGCCGTTCCTGGAGCTGATCGCGGCGAAGACCGGCATCGCCGATCCGCTCGATCATCGCGTCGTCGAGGCGTACTGGCTCGGCAATCCCCTGCTGACAGACGTCGGTACGCCGTTCAGGGCCGGCGGAAGGCCGCACCACAGCTTCCAGGTGTTCTGTGCCTACCCCTGGGTGGACAGGCTCGCTGACGAGAAGAGCGGGGCGCAGGCGCTGCACGTACTGGACCAGTGCCGGATCCGCTGGGGGCGGGTGATCGCTGACACGGCCGGGCAAGTGGTGGTCGAGTCGCGGCCGCTCACCTGGGACGGGCGCCAACTCGCGCTGGGCTCACCTCGCCAGGAGACCGTCATCCGGAGTGTCGATGGTCGCGACCTGCTAGGCCCGCTCCACCCCGGCGACTGGGTCTCGCTGCATTGGCAATGGGTCTGCGACCGGCTTGATCTCGTGCGATTGACGGCGCTGCGGGATCACTCGGCGTACCACCTCGCCATCGCCAACCGGAGACTCGCGCTGGTCTGACGTCCCACGCCGTCAGCGGTGAGTCGTGCGGTGCGGGATGTCGGGGCCGAGGATCCAGTTGCCGTCCGCCGGCGTCGATTGGGCGGTATGCGCCGGCCCGGTGTGATCCGGTTCCCAGCGGGTCGGCTGCTCGGTCAGGCCGAGAAGATACGTCACTGTGCAGTCGAGGGCCGCGGCGAGTTCGGGGAGCCTGACGACGTCCACTCCGGCGCCGTGCTCGAAGCTGCTCAACGTCTTGTTGGTGGTCCGGATGCCCCTACGACCCAACCTGGTCACGACTTGCTTCTGCGTCAGCCCGAGCTGGATCCGGCGCGCCCGCAGCCGGTGCGTGACGATGAGATGCCGGTCGACGGCCAGGTCGTCCTTGTCGTTGAACATGAGAACCTCCCGTCCTGCCACCATCCTCGACGTCGGGAAGTCCGTCAATCACCGATAGCTAGCTGTGCGGATCCATTTCCGCGAGGGCGTGCACGGTGTAGCGGGCGAAGTTGAAGACCGGTGCGCGGCCCAGCAGGCGCTCGAACTCCTCGTGCGACTCGACCTGGTAGATCCACGCGCCGCCGTGCGAGCCGACCACGTGATAGCGGGCGAGCACCTTGCCCTCGCGCTGCAGCCGTTCGCCGTACTCCGGCATCGCGCCGACGGCCCGGGCCATCTCCGGCGAGAGCAGGCTCAGCTCCATCTGCCACAGCACCAGGAACTTCATGAGCGCAGGTGCAGCCGTCGGGCGGCTTCGGCGATCGAGCCGGAGATCGAGGGGTAGACCGTGAACGACTGAGCCATCTGGTCCACGGTCAGCCGGGCGCCGACCGCCAGGGAGATCGGATGAATCAGCTCGCTGGCCCGCGGCGCGACGACCACGCCGCCGACGATGATGCCGGTGTTCGGCAGGCAGAACAGCTTCACGAAACCGTCGCGGACCCCCTGCATCTTGGCCCGCGCGTTGTCCGCGAGCGGGACCTTGACCACCATCGCGGTACTGCCACCCGCGTCGAGCGCCGCCTGGGTGAGCCCGACCGTGGCGATCTCCGGCGCGGTGAAGACGTTCGACGAGACCGTGGACAGGTCCAGCGGGGCGACCGCGTCGCCGAGCGCGTGCGACATCGCGATCCGGCCCTGCATCGCCGCCACCGAGGCCAGCATCAGTACGCCGGTGCAGTCGCCGGCCGCGTAGACCCCGCGGGCCGTGGTCCGGGAGACCCGGTCGGTGGTGATGAACCCGCCGTCGCCGAGCGACACGCCCGACTCGACCAGCCCCATGTCGTCCGTGTTCGGCAGCGATCCGACCGCCAGCAGCGCGTGCGACCCCTCGACCGTGCGGCCGTCCGTCAGGGTCACCACGACCCCGTCGCCGTGCCGCTTGACCGAGGCCGCCCGGGACTTGCCGAGCACGGTCAGACCGCGCCGCTGGAACACGTCCTCCAGGACGGCGGCCGCGTCCGCGTCCTCGCCGGGGAGCACCCGGTCCCTCGACGACACCAGGACCACCTCGGCCCCCAGCGCGTCGTACGCGCTGGCGAACTCCGCACCGGTGACACCGGATCCGACCACGATCAGCCGCTCCGGGAGCTCCTCGAGCTCGTAGACCTGCTCCCAGGTGAGGATCCGCTCGCCGTCCGGCTCGGAATCCTTGAGGATGCGCGGCCTTGCGCCGGTGGCGATCAGGACGACATCGGCGTCCAGCCGCTCGTCACCGACCACCACCGTCTCAGGCCCGTCGAGGCGGGCGCGGCCGTGGATCACCTGAATCTTGTCGTCGGCCAGCCGGCGGCTGATCCCCTCGGACTGGGCCGCTGCCAGGTCCTTGACTCGTTTGTTGACGACGGAGAGATCGACACGCACGGAATTCGCCGGATCGTCGTCGCCATCGTCGACCCGGACGCCGAGCTCGCCGGCCTCCTCGACCTCGGTCATCAGCTCGGCCGTGGCGATCAACGTCTTGCTCGGTACGCAGTCCGTGAGCACGCAGGAGCCGCCGATCCCGTCGGAATCGACAACAGTCACCTCCGCTCCCAGCTGGGCGGCCGCACTCGCCGCTTCGTACCCGCCAGGACCGCCACCGATGATCACAACTCGCGCCACGAGAGGCCATTGTTCCGTATCCTGTGACGTCGTGACCCTGTACGCCGCGTTTGCGTCGAATCTGGACCCGAACCTGATGGCCGAGCGGTGCCCGCACTCCCCCCTGCGCGGGACCGGGTGGATCGTCGGCTGGCGCCTCACCTTCGGGGGCGAGGAGCTGGGCTGGGAGGGCTCGATGGCAACCGTCGTCGAGGACCCGTCCGACCCGGCGAACCAGGTCTTCGTCGCCCTGTACGACGTCAGCCCGAAGGATGTCGAGCGCCTGGACGAGTGGGAGTGGATCGACCAGGGCGTCTACCGCAAGATCCAGGTCCGGGTGCAGACCCTGGACGGCGAGCAGCTCGCCTGGATGTACGTGCTGAACGCCTACGAGGGCGGCCTGCCGTCGGCCCGCTACCTGGGCATCCTCGCCGAGGCGGCCGAGGCCGCCGGTGCCCCCGACGACTACGTCGCCGACCTCCGCGCCCGCCCCTGCCAGTCCTCCGGCCACTAGTCGATCGAGCGGTATCGTGCGGGCGTGACTGATGATGTGCGCGCCGCCGCCGAGCGCTGGCTGAGCGAGGACCCCGACCCCGACACTCGCGCCGAGCTCCAGCGGTTGCTGGATTCCGGCCCTGAGGCTGAGGCGGAGCTGGCGGACAGGTTCGCCGGGACGCTCGAGTTCGGTACTGCGGGCCTGCGGGGCGCGGTCGGCGCCGGATCGAACCGGATGAACCGGGTGGTCGTGATCCGCGCCGCGGCCGGCCTGTGCGCCTACCTCAAGGCCAACGGCCTCACCGACGGCCCGGTCCTGATCGGGTACGACGCCCGCCACAAGTCCGATGTCTTCGCGCAGGACACGGCCGCTGTGGTCCGCGGCGCCGGGCTGGACGCCGTCCTGCTGGACCGGCCCACCCCGACCCCGGTGATCGCGTTCGGGATCCGCCACCTGCGGGCGGTGGCGGGCGTCGTCGTGACCGCCTCGCACAATCCCCCGCAGGACAACGGCTACAAGGTTTACCTGGGTGACGGCTCGCAGATCGTTCCGCCCGCGGACGTGGAGATCGCGGCTGCCATCGAGGCCGTCGGACCCCTTGCGGAGGTTCCTCGCGGGGACGACTGGCAGACCGCGGGAGACGACCTGCTGGACGCCTACCTCGACCGCATCGCCACGTTGGTCCCGGCTGACGCCCCCCGATCGCTGAACATTGCTTACACGCCCCTGCATGGTGTCGGCCGATTCTTGGTGGAGGCGGCCGTCGAGCGCGCCGGATTCGCAGTACCGGCTGTGGTGGCGTCGCAGGCGGAGCCGGACCCGGACTTTCCGACCGTCTCGTTCCCGAACCCGGAGGAGCCGGGCGCGATCGACGCGGCGCTCGACCTGGCTCGCTCGGTGGGTGCCGATCTCGCGGTGGCGAACGATCCGGATGCGGATCGCTGCGCGGTCGCAGTACCGGATCCGGCCGCGGCCGGGGGCTGGCGGATGCTCCGCGGGGACGAGCTCGGCGGGTTGCTAGGTGAGTTCCTGCTCGGGGAGTACGTCTGGAACGGGCGGTCAGGCGGTGTCGCCGCGTGCTCGATCGTGTCCTCGTCACTGCTCGGCAAGATCGCCGCCGGCTACGGCATCCGGTACGTCGAGACGCTCACCGGGTTCAAGTGGATCGGCCGGGTGCCGGACCTGGTGTTCGGCTACGAGGAGGCGCTCGGGTACTGCGTCGACCCTGACGCGGTGAAGGACAAGGACGGCGTCTCGACCCTGGTCCGGGTGCTGCAACTCGGGGCACGGGCGAAGGCGGACGGCCGGACGCTGCTGGATCTGCTCGATGACCTGGCGAAGAAGTACGGACTGCACGCGACGGACCAACTGGCCGCGCGGATGGAGGATCTGAGCCTGATCGTGGCGGCGATGGACCGGCTGCGGGCTACTCCCCCGACATCCCTGGGCGGGCACAAGGTCGAGCGGGTGGACGACCTGAGCGAGGGCAGCGAGAGCCTGCCGCCGACGGACGGCCTCCGCTACACCTTGTCGGCGGGTGCCCGGGTCGTCGTCCGCCCCTCAGGAACCGAGCCGAAGCTGAAGTGCTACCTGGAGGTCGTCATCCCGGTCGAAGGCGATGACGTCGCCGCGGCCCGAGCCCAGGCAACAGCGGAACTAACCGCCATCAAACAAGACCTCGCCGAGGCTGCCGGCATCTGACGAAAGACGTCAGCCCCGACCTGTACAGGCAAGACAACCCCAGGGGCCAGGCGCGAACCCGCATGATCATTCGTCCCCTTTTCACCCTCCCCGCAGACTGTCCAATCAGCTGTGGGCAGTTGGCGAGGGTGAAAAGGGGACGAATGATCATGCGGGTTTACGCCGCGGTGGCTGATGCTGTCTAGCCCGCGCGGTTTCAGCTGAGGGCTGCGGCTTCGGCCTGTTCGGCGCGCAGGGAGCTCTGGAGCGAGGAGTGCAGGATCCGCAGGGTGCTGGTGGACTGCATCAGCGCCTCCCGCTCGTCCGGGTTCCTGTTCGCGAGGGTGGTGATGTCGTTGATCGCCGCCTCGATCCTGCCGAGCCGGTCTGCCACCGAACCCTCCAGGCTGGACGCCCGGCGGACCGCCTCGGACGTGATCGTCCAGACGTCCTCGCGGTCGTTGGTCCGGCGCGACAGGTCGACCATCTGGCCGAGTGCGGCCAGGTCGCTGTCGATCTGCGCCTTCTCCACCGCGCCGGTGATGCTCGCGGTGGCCTGACGCAGCCGGGTGACATGCCCGGACAGCTCCGACCAGCTGCACTTGCCACTTCTGATCTTGTCCAGCACCTTGGTGTACTCGGTGTTGAACTCGTCGTAGTTCACTGTCCTTGACTCCTGCCGTTCGACGGTCGACCCAGACTCTAAGGCGTGCGGACCCGAAACACCGTAACCACACGATCGCAGATCGTGCACGTGTCGGCAAAACGCGAAGGCGCCCGGAATACAGAACGCATTCCGGGCGCCTTGGTTACCGCTGTTTACCGAATCGTCCTACCGGACCGGTCAGGCGACCTTGCCTGGGTCGACCGACCAGGTCGAGCAGCTGCCCGGGTGGGTGTTCTTCCCGTTGCCGGTGAAGCCGGCCAGGGACCAGTAGTTGTGGCTGGTCCACGAGCCGTGGTCACGCGGCCCGCCCTTCATGTCGCCGGAGTGCGAGACGACGTACTTCCACTGGTCCAGCAGGCCGCCAGACATCGGGTAGTAGGCCTTGTTCGCACCGATGTACGCCGAGCCGAAGCAGGACGCCTGCAGCTCGCGACGACGGCTCTCGAGCATCCGCGCGTCGTTCGTCGTCATGTGGCCCTGCCGCCACCAGGAAGCGGTCAGCAGGCCGGTCATCGACTGCACGTGGTGGCCGTACTCGTGCGCGATCGTGTTGGTCGCGTACGCGACGGCGAACGTCGGGTTCTGCGCGTAGTAGGTGACGATCTGGCGCCACGGGATGTAGATGGTGCCGCCGCCGGTGCTGCAGTAGAACGAGATCCAGCCGGTGACGCTGCCACAGGTGGTCTTGATCGTGTTGTAGCCGTGCACGACGAGCTTCGGCTTGACGTCCCAACGACCGTTCGCACGCCAGACGCTCGGCTTCCAGGACGCGTACAGGCAGCGGACCAGTTCGGTCTCGAAGTACCGGACCCGGGCCTCGGTGTTCAGGGCCACGTTCGGGCGCTTGCACTTGGACGGCGCGATGTTGCCGGTGCTGTAGAGCTTGTTGTAGCGCACCGCGTTCCAGGACGTCGTCGCGTTCCAGCCGGCGTCGCGACCGGAATCCGTCAGGTCGATCCTGGCCGGCTCTCCCGGGACAGGGATCGGCAGGACCTCGGTGGCGCCGGCCGGGGCGGCCTGCGCGTTCGGAATCGCCAGGGCTGCGCAGGCGGCCAGGGCCACGATGCCGACCAGACCGCGCACCTTCTTGCTGGGAAGATAATTCATGCGCTCCACTCTCGAATACTGGGGGACTTACCGGAGCCATCCTGGGGGACCGAGGGGTTCATCCCGGGACGGACACGGGCTCGGACGCGGACGCAGTACGTGAAGTTCCCCTCAACTTCCGATTTCCCGCCCCAGGAACTGCAACTGGTCAGCAAGCATGCGCCGCCAGTAACCACTCGTATGCGCCCCCGCCTGCACCCCACCCTCGGCCCGGACCTCGTCCCGAAGGTCACGCACCGCCTCCGCGAACGGGTCGTCCCTCCCACAATCGATGCGCAGAGCAACCTCCTCGAACTCCGCGGCCCGGCCGAAGACCTGATGCTGCCCGAAGTCCTCCGGCCCGTCGTAGGCACCGGCAGTTGAATCCGCAAGTTCGTGCCAGAGCGCCGGGCTCATCGCTCCCGCCGCGATCACCTTCGGCGGTCCGACCTCGGCTGCCAGCAGAAGTGCGCCGTAGCCGCCCATCGACCACCCCAGTACTCCGTACCGGTCGGTGCTGAGACCTAGTTTCGCCAGCAGGGGCAGGAATTCCGTGGTCAGCATGCGCTGTGGATCGTCCCCGGTCGCCCGGCGGTGCCAGTAGGTGTCGGCTCCTCCGTCGACCGCGGCGAGCGCGAAGGGCGGAGTACCGGCTCGCACTGCAGCTGTCAGGTAGCGGTCCGCGCCGAGATCGTTGATCGCGGAGCTGTGATCACCGCCTCGGCCGTGCAGCACCAGCACCACCGGAAGGTGCGCATCCGGCTGGTACCCGTGCGGGTACATCACGGTCCACCCGACCGTCGTACGCCGTGCGGCTGATTCGAAGCTGCCTGACTCCACCTGCCCGGCCGGCACGTCGGGAACGACGCCGTCGTCGCCAGTCAGCCCCAGGACGTCGTGCACTCGCGCACGACCGGGGAGGACACCTGCCTCGACGAGTCCGGCACCTGCGGCCACCCCTACCGCTGCCGCGGCGCCGGTGATCAGAACCGCACGACGAGAGGGCCGGTCCGGCGACTTCTGGCTGTCGATCACACCAGAGTGTGGCCGGGCAGGTGGGTCAGCGCAGGATTTGGGCGACGATCGCGAGGGCTACCAGGGCGCCGAGGACGATGAGTTCGGGGCGGGCCCAGGTGGTGGTGATCTCGCCGGTGGCGTCGCGGCTGTAGCGCTCCCTGTGGTTCTCGATCCGCTCGACCACGAAGTCCGCCCGGGAGATCGAGCTGTCGTCCCTCAGTTTCCGGCCGCCGACCCGCTGCTTGCGCAGGTCCCGCATCACCACCTGAACACCCGGGCACCGGACCTTGCCGTCCTCCGTGTGCACCCGGAGGATGTCGGTCACATCCACCTCGGTGATCTTGTTCCACGGCACGAGATGGTCCCGGAGGTGGTTACGGATCAGCAGCCCGTCGGGGCGGAGCGTGACGGACGGCCGGACCAGCCCGAGGTACGTCAGCACCATCAGCACCGCGATGAGCGCCGCCACCAGCAACCCGCCCATCGTCCGCCACTCCAGCACGATGTCGAGCAACCCCACCAGCCCGATCACCATCACCACGACTCCCGTGATCCGGTTCGACGTGGAAAGGTACTGCTCGTTCTCGGACACCTTCGAATTCACCCGGACAAGGTAACCGGCCCGCGGTTACAGTCCTAGTTAGAGCCCCCACCACCCCGCGGAGGCAGCGGGAGAGCGGGCCGCGTAATCGCAGTAGACTCGCGAGGGTGACCACTACCGACACTGGCGTCGACAGTTTGGCTGACGTGACCTCGTCCGAGGACCGGCTGCGCCGGTTCCTGCTGGGCCTGCCGGGCGTTGACCAGGTCGGGGCCGAGGCTCGCGCCGCCACGTTGAGCACGCGATCGATCAAGACCACCGCCAAGGCGTACGCGCTGGACCTGGCCATCCAGATGATCGATCTGACCACGCTCGAAGGACAGGACACCCCCGGCAAGGTGCGGGCACTGTGCGCGAAGGCGAAACGCCCCGACCCGGCGGACCCGACCGCCCCGCAGGTGGCCGCTGTCTGTGTCTACCCGGACCTGGTGGCGACCGCGAAGTACGAGCTGCGCGGCTCCGGCATCAACGTGGCGAGTGTCGCGACCGCCTTCCCCAGTGGGCGTTCGAGCCTCGCGATCAAGGTGCAGGACACCAAGGACGCGGTCGCCGCCGGTGCCGACGAGGTCGACATGGTGATCGACCGCGGTGCGTTCCTGTCCGGCCGGTACGGGCTGGTCTTCGACGAGATCACCGCGATCCGCGAGGCCGCGGGAGACGCGCACCTGAAGGTCATCCTGGAGACCGGCGAGCTGGTCACCTATGACAACGTACGGCGCGCGTCGTGGCTGGCGATGCTGGCCGGCGCGGACTTCATCAAGACTTCAACTGGCAAGGTCTCCCCTGCCGCGACGCTTCCCGTCACCCTGGTGATGCTGGAAGCCGTCCGCGACTACCACGAGGCCTCCGGCCTGCACATCGGCGTCAAGCCCGCGGGCGGGATCCGGACCGCGAAGGACGCCATCAAGTACCTGGTCACCGTCAACGAGACGGCCGGACCGGACTGGCTGGACCCGGAGCTGTTCCGCTTCGGCGCGTCCAGTCTGCTGAACGACCTGCTGATGCAACGCACCAAGCTGGCCACCGGAAACTACTCCGGACCCGACTATTTCACGCTGGACTGAGGCATGAGCAGATTCGAGTACGCACCGGCCCCCGAGTCGCGGGCCATCGTCGACATCAAGTCGTCGTACGGGTTGTTCATCAACGGCGCCTTCGTGGAGGCGACGGACGGCAAGCCGTTCAAGACCGTGAGCCCCGCCTCCGAGGAGGTGCTCGCGGAGGTCAGCGAGGCCGGTCCCGCGGACGTCGACAAGGCTGTCCGCGCCGCCCGCAAGGCCTATGACAAGGTCTGGGGCCCGATGCCGGGCCGAGACCGCGCGAAGTACCTGTACCGGATCGCCCGGCTGATCCAGGAGCGGTCGCGTGAGCTGGCCGTGCTGGAGTCGCTCGACAACGGCAAGCCGATCCGCGAGTCCCGCGATGTCGACCTCCCGCTGGTCGCCGCGCACTTCTTCTACTACGCCGGCTGGGCCGACAAGCTCGAGTACGCCGGCGCCGGCGAGAACCCGCAGCCGCTGGGCGTCGCCGCGCAGGTGATCCCGTGGAACTTCCCGCTGATGATGCTGGCGTGGAAGATCGCCCCGGCGCTCGCGGCCGGCAACACCGTAGTTCTGAAGCCTGCTGAGACGACACCGCTGACCGCGCTGGCGTTCGCGGAGATCTGCCAGCAGGCGGACCTGCCGCCAGGCGTGGTCAACATCATCACCGGCGCCGGCCGGACCGGCCAGGCGCTGGTCGAGCACGAAGGCGTCGACAAGGTCGCGTTCACCGGCTCCACCGCGGTCGGCCGCGCGATCGCCAAGTCGGTCGCGGGCACGGACAAGAAGGTCACCCTCGAGCTCGGCGGCAAGGCGGCGAACATCGTCTTCGAGGACGCCCCGATCGACCAGACCATCGAGGGCATCGTCAACGGCATCTTCTTCAACCAGGGCCACGTCTGCTGCGCGGGTTCGCGGCTGCTGGTCCAGGAGAGCGTGTACGACGAGGTGCTGGCCCGGCTGAAGCGCCGGATGAGCACCCTGCGAATCGGTGATCCGCTGGACAAGAACACCGATATCGGCGCGATCAACTCCCCCGAGCAGCTGGCCCGGATCCGCGAGCTGTCGCAGGTCGGCGAGGACGAGGGCGCCGAGCGCTGGTCGCCCGAGTGCGAACTGCCGCCGCAGGGCTACTGGTTCCCACCGACCGTGTTCACCGGCGTCTCCCAGGCGCACCGGATCGCCCGCGAGGAGATCTTCGGCCCGGTGCTGTCGGTGCTCACCTTCCGGACCCCCGCCGAGGCCGTGGAGAAGGCGAACAACACCCCCTTCGGCCTGTCCGCCGGGGTCTGGACCGACAAGGGGTCCCGGATCCTCTGGATGGCGAACCAGCTGCGGGCCGGCGTCGTCTGGGCCAACACGTTCAACCGCTTCGACCCGACCTCGCCGTTCGGCGGCTACAAGGAGTCGGGCTACGGTCGCGAGGGCGGCCGCCATGGTCTGGAGGCCTACCTTGCCCACTAAATCCGACCCGGCGCGGCTGGACGTGCGCAAGACCTACAAGCTGTACGTCGGCGGCGCCTTCCCCCGCAGCGAATCCGGCCGTTCGTACGTCGTGAACAGTGCCAAGGGCAAGTTTCTCGCGAACGCGTCGCAGGCCTCCCGCAAGGACGCCCGGGACGCGGTCGTCGCGGCCCGCAAGGCGTTCGGCGGCTGGTCGACGAAGACGGCCTACAACCGCGGCCAGGTGCTCTACCGGATCGCCGAGGTGATGGAGGGCCGGCACGAGCAGTTCAGCTCCGAGGTCGCCGCTTCCGAGGGACTGTCGATCAGCAAGGCCCGCGCGGTCGTCGACGCCTCGATCGACCGCTGGGTCTGGTACGCCGGCTGGGCGGACAAGCTGGCCCAGGTGGTCGGCTCCAGCAACCCGGTCGCCGGCCCGTACTTCGACTTCTCCTTGCCCGAGGCAACGGGTGTCGTGGCGGTGCTGGCTCCGCAGGACTCGAGTCTGCTCGGCCTGACCAGCGTGATCGCCCCAGCCATCGTGTCGGGGAACACGGTCGTCGCGGTCACGTCGTTCGAGCGGCCGCTGCCTGCGGTGACGCTGGGCGAGGTGATGGCGACCTCCGACCTGCCGGGTGGGGTGGTCAACATCCTGACCGGGAGCGCCTCGGAGATCGGGCCGTGGCTCGCGGGTCACCTCGACGTGAACGCGATCGACCTGGCGGGCGTCACGGATGCCGACGAGGCGCGCGACCTGGAGGCCGCCTCGGCGGAGAACCTCAAGCGGGTCCGCCGGCCGGCCGACGAGGACTGGGCGGAATCACCGGGACTCTCGCGGCTGACGCAGTACCTGGAATTAAAGACGGTGTGGCACCCCATCGGTGTCTGACAAGCTTGGCGGCATGATCTTTGCCGCCAAGCCTGTACCGGGTGACCGAGTCGCCGTCGTCTCGCCCTCGGGTGGATTGCCCGAGGTGTTCCCGGCGCCATACGAACTCGGACTGCAGCGGCTGCGCTCCTTTGGGCTTGAGCCGGTCGAGTATCCGACGACCAAGAGACTGAACGCGACTCCGGCTGAGCGCGCTGCCGACCTGCATGCCGCGTGGTCCGATCCGTCGATCCGCGCGGTGATCTCCAGCATCGGCGGCAGCGACCAGATCACCGTGCTGAAGCACCTCGACCCGGAGGTGTTCCGCTCGAACCCGAAGCCGTTCTTCGGCTACAGCGACAACACGAACCTGCTGAACTTCCTTTATTCCTTGGGACTTCCGGCGTTTCACGGCGGCAGCGTGATGGTCCAGTTCGGACGTGGCGGCGCCATGCATCCCGACTCCGAGCGGTCGCTGCGAGCTGCGCTCTTCGAGTCGGGCGAGTTCGAACTGACGCCCGCCAAGGGCTGGACGGATCGCGATCGCGACTGGGCAGATGCCTCCTTCCTGGAGACGGAACCGGAGCTGTTCCCTGGCGCCGAGTGGAGCTGGCAGGGTTCCGGAGTCGTGACGGGACGGCTGTGGGGCGGCTGCGTGGAGATCATCGACTGGCAACTGGCGGCGAATCGCTGGATGCTGCCGGTCGACCAGTACTCGGGCGTGCTCTTCCTGGAGACCAGCGAGGACATGCCGAGCGACCAGCAGGTCTCATGGATGCTGCGGAACCTAGGCGAACGCGGTCTGCTGGAACGCTTCGAGGCCGTGCTCTGGGCTCGTCCGAAGGCATGGGAGCTCGACAACCAGCTCTCGGCGGAGGACGGCGCCCGCTACGTCGCGGATCAGTATGCGGCGGTCGAGGGCACGCTGGCGGAGTACAACCCGTCGGCTCTGCTCGTTACCGGGATCGACTTCGGCCACACCGACCCGCAGGTCGTCCTGCCCTATGGCGGCACGGTGTCCATCGATTCGTCGGCTCGCCGGATCACCGTCACCTACTAGCGGATCTCGGTGCGGGTCAGCGGTGGGTTGGGGTCGGGATAGCAGGCGACCGGGGAGTCGATGGTGACGAACTTCCACTTGATCTTGGCCTGCAGGTTCAGTCCGGGGTTGTCGAAGCTGGAGCCCTGGAGTCTCGTCTCGATCGCACCGGATCGACCTGCCTTGAGGCGAACGGTCAGGCTCGGGAGTTGGTAGTCGGAGCCACCCGGGATCGGGCCTGAGACCCGGATCGTGGCGACGCCATTGGCGACGTCCAGGGTGGGCGTCGAGCCGAGGCCGGAACCGCCGGACAGCTTGGCCGCGACGTACGTCGAGTTGGCGGGGATGGGGATGCGCAGGGAGAGGTCACGGACCTCCTTGAGCTTGAAGCCCTTGACCTCGCCGGGAAGGGAACCCGGCTTCAGGTCGACGACGACCTCGAAGACCCCGCCCGGCTTCACCGTGGCCGGCGCCTTCGCGTCAGCCCCTTGGCGGAGCGAGAGGTGATGCTGGCCGAACTTGGTGTCCGCGCGGCACGCGTAGCTGACCGGAGCGGCGGCTGCGGGGAGAACGGTGGCGAGAGCCACGCTTGCGACTGCCACGGGCGCTAGGCACTTCCGTAGAGTAGTCATGCGATTACTCTACGGAGTCAGCGTCACGCCTGGATCCTGCGTCTCAGTAGCTGGATCACCGCCCGGCGAAGAACCAGCTTCCGGCCGCCGCGGCCACGAACAGCACCGGCAGGAGGAGCAGCAGCCACCCGCGCCGCCTCTGACGAACCTCCGGCGCCACCGCGACCGTAGTACCGGCCTGGTCCGAGTCGCCGACGGTGGTTCGCAGGGACGCGAGCACGGGTGCTTCCTGTTCGAGGCGGTAGGCCTCGCCCTCCAGGCGCTCCGCCAGCGTGTCGGCGCGGTGCCAGCGTTCGCCGACCCGGTAGGCGAGGGTGCGGGCGAGGATCTCGTCGACTTCCCCGACCGAGTCGTGCAGCAAGGGACGCAGGCTGGGCGGACTGCTGTCCGGGTCGCGGCCCACGACATCCGTGATCGACGACGCCACGAAGGGCGCGCGTCCGGTCAGGAGCGCGTAGGTGACCGCGCCGACCGCGTACACGTCGGCGCGCTCGTCGAACCCGCCGTCCCCACGGCCCTGTTCGGGAGCCATGTACGACGGGGTGCCGACGGCCTGGGTCATCCCAGAGGCTTCGGCCGCCCGTTTTGCCAGGCCGAGATCGGCGAGGACGATCCGGTGGGTTCCGCCGCCCGACTCGTTCCGGTTCGAGGGGCGGAGCAGGAGGTTCGCCGGGGTGATGTCGCGGTGCACCACGCCCTCGTCGTGCAAGGCCGCGACCGCCCGGGCCAGGTCCGCGCCCCACCAAAGCGCATCGGCCGGATCGAGCGGCCCGTTGGCCAGTACTTCGGCCAGAGTCCCGCCGCCTACGTAGTCCATCACGAAGTACGGGCGGCCGTCGGGAAGCTCTCCGAGGTCGAAGACTCGGACCACTCGCTCGCTGGCGATCCGGCGCATCAGCCGGGCCTCGGCGAGGAACCGCTCGCGCACGTCCGCGCGGGAGGACCAGTTGTCCGCCAGCACCTTGACGGCCACGTCGACGTCGAGGTCGTCGTCGTACCCGCGCCAGACCGTCGCGAAGGCGCCCGCGCCGATCTTCGACTGCAAGCGGTATCTCCCGATGACATCCATCCCGGCTATTGTCGGGGACGGAGGGACCAAAGCGAACACCCGCCACGGACCTGGGGGAGCATGAACGAGGAGCTCGAGCAGCTTGCGGCGCGAGTGGCAGCCGGCGAAACCGCCGCCCTGCCCGAACTGCTGCAGGCGATTCGGCCGCAGGTCCAGCGCCGGGTGTCCAAGTTCCTGCCGTTCCGCGAGGATGCCGAAGAGGCCGCGCAGGACACGCTGCTCACGGTGGCGAACAAGATCCACACCTTCAAGGGCACCGGAAGTTTCGCCGGCTGGCTGACCGTGGTCGCGACCAACCAGGCCAGGCAGACCTATCGATCGCTGAAACGCCGGTCCGTCGAGCAGTCCGCCGAGGTGCTCCCGGAGTCGGTGGATCCGCGGACCACCTCGGTGATCGCCGGGTCCCGGCTCGACCTGCTGGAAGCCCTCGAGTCACTTGAGTCCAACCACCCGAACCTGGTGCAGCCGCTCGTACTACGCGACCTCGGCGCGCTGACCTACGCCGAGATCGCCGAGGAACTGAAGGTCCCGCTCGGCACGGTGAAGGCCCGGATCCACCAAGCCCGCAAGGAAGTCGCCGAACACCTCACCGTGCGCTGAGTCGCTGGTCCGCGCCGGGGTCCACGGCCGCGGATCGCAGACCGGTGTTGACGGGCACACCCATCCACCGCTGCAGGATCCCGGTCGCCTCGACCCGCGACGCCGTCGGCAGGGCGCCGATGTTCGAGCCGTGGTTGCCGTTCGGCACGGTGTACCAGTGGGAGTCCCTGGTGCCCGGACCCGGCTCGAACTTCTCCGCGCTCCACGGATCGTTCTCGCCGTACACGAACAACATCCGCTGACCCGACTTCCGCAGCCACAGATCCACGTCCAGCATCGCGAACGGCTCATGCTTCGGCTCGATCGCATCCGGTACTGCGGCCGGCGCGTCCCCTGCCTCGCGGTAGTGCAGCAGGCCCTTCAACCAGGTGGTCTTGCTCGCGACATCCGGCCAGTTCAGCTGCTGCGACGCCTGGAAGTAGTACGGCAGGTAAGACGCGGTGCCTTCGTCCGAGTAGAAGGACCAACCGGAGATCTGGTCGATGAAGTCGAACAGTTGCTGGTCCGTCGCCGTCGCACTCCCCGGCACGAGCGGGCAACTCGCCTGCGTGCTGTACTGCCAGAACGCGAACGGCGTGTCGAGCACGGCCGCCTCCAGCGCGCGATCGGCCGACCCGAAGGTGCTCTCGTACGTCAGTCCGTTGGCCGCGGCGTACTCCTTGAGCTTGGCGAGCATCGCCGGCCGCCGGAGCAAGGTGTTGCGCTGCATGTTCCGCAGGGCCAGGTTGCACTGCGGATCCGTGCCGGCCTCCTGGATGAACTTGAGGTAGGAGTCCTGCCGGTTGATCACGTCCTGCGGAGCCACATACGCGACCGTGGCGTCCACGTCCTTCGGGTAGAACCTACGGTGATAGACCGAGGTCATCCCGCCTTTCGAGGCTCCGGTCGACACCCACTTGCCGGAGTACAGGGCCTTCTTGAACGCCTCGATGATCCGGTGGTGGTCGGAGGCGGCCTGCCAGATGGTGAGCTTGGACCAGTTCTTGCTGGCTGGCGTCGAGTTGTTGAAGAACCGCTGCTCGACGTTCAACTGGTTGCCGTCGACGAGCCTGGTGGCCTCCGCGGTGAACACACCGGCGACCCCGCCGTACCCGGTCGTGTGCAGCACCGTCGGCTGATCGAACCCGCGGTGCCACAAAGTCACCCGCTGCTCGAACTTCTCCCCTTGAGGCTTCTTGTGGTCTGCCGGCTGGGTGTACCAGAGCACGAAGAACGGCTTCCCGTTCACCACCGTGCTGCTCTCCACCCGCAACCCAGGAATCGTCGCCAGCCTGGCCGCGACATCATCCTGTACTGCGGCCGCAGCCCCGACAGGTGCAATCGCAGGGCCGGCAACCAAAGCAACAAGCAAACCAACAACCGGAAGCACGAAGCGTCGCATGGGCGGATCCTCTGCTCGGGATGCCCACCAGAGCGTAAGCGCCCACCCACACTCCCCGCGACCCCTCACTTGTGGTGCTCAGAGGTCCTGAACGAGCTGGACGGGGTTCCCAGAGCGGCGCGGACGGCGACCGCGCGGCGGAGGTCGTCGGTGTGGTCGGAGACGGTACGGCGGATGCTGGGCGCAACGTTGTCGTCGGCGATCAGGCGATCCGCATGGTCGATCGTCGACCGGTCGACGGCGAACCGCGGGAACAGCTTCATCGTGGACATCGCCAGCGCCATCCCGGAGCGAAGGCGGGCCGTGGCGGTGATGTCGGCGAAGAAGCGATCCACGTACGGCGCGTTAAGGTCCGTCTGGGACGGGTGCCAGAACCCCTCGGAGGCAGCGAACAGTTCGTTCACCCCCACCTCGGGGTCGGTCATCATCCGCGCCCAGGCTTCTTCCTTGCCGTCCGGCAGAGCAGCCCTGCAACGCGCGGCCTCGGAGACCCCTTCGGTCGACTTGTCGCTGGCCAGTTCGGCGTCGATCTCCTCCGAGCCGTACACCTCGAGCCGGACGAGGCGCAGTACGAGAGACCAACGGAGGTCTGCATCGACCTGGAGGCCTTCTGGGATGCCGGTGTCGTACAGCCAGCCCTCGAGCAGGATGGGATCGTTGCTCGTAGCAATCACGCCGCGGGCGATCGCGAGTTGGAGACTGCTGCCGGCGGGCGTCGTGCGGAGCCGGGTGGTGAGCGCGTCCGCGAGCCGGCCGCGGGACGCCTCGTACGGGAGATAGGTGCCGATCAGGCGCGCCTCCGCCCAGCGCAGCAGCGATCCGACTGCGATATCGCTGTCCTCATGGGCGAGCGCGGCCAGCAGGAACTCCAGGGCCTGCTGGGGATCGAGGTCGCCATCGGCGGTCGCGTCGCGGATGCTGTTCCAGATCACCGCGCGGGTGGTGCCGTCCTCGATCCGCGGAAGAACCTCGGCGAGGTTGGCCAGGCTGGTTTCGTCCAGGCGGATCTTGGCCCAGGTGTCGTCCGCGGCATCCGGTACGACGACCTGCCCCGGTGCCAGATCGACCTCGACGGACTCCCGATCCAGCAGAACGTCGACGAACGTGCCGCGGCCCGACTCGTCGTACGAGCCGACCTTCACCTTGTGCATCCGGTCGGCCGGGTACTCTGCGGGCGTGCGCCGATGGAGCCTGATACCGGTGGCGGTGCGTTCGGCGCTGATCGTGTCGAGGCCGGACGTGCGCAACCACTGCGTCGACCAGTTCGGCAGGTCGATCGCCCCGGCCCCGGTCAGCATCTCGATGAACTCGGCCAGGTCCGCATTGCCGAACTCGTGCGCGTCGATGTGCGCGTTGACGCCCTTCAGGAACACCTCGTCACCCAGGTAGGCGGCGAGCTGCTTCAGGACCGCGGCGCCCTTCGCGTAGGAGATCCCGTCGAAGTCGTCGAGCGAGGCGCGAGCGTCCTTGATCGCCTCGGCCGCGACCGGATGCGTCGAGCTCCGCTGATCCGCCTGCAGTCCCCACCACTTCCGCACGAACGCGAAATCCATCCAGTGCCCGAGATGGTCCGTAGCGTCGTGCGAGACCCGGTGCGCCATGTACTCCGCGAACGACTCGTTCAGCCACAGGTCGTTCCACCACCTCATCGTGACGGTGTCGCCGAACCACATGTGCGCCATCTCGTGGACGACGATCCGCGCCCGCGTACTGCGCTCGGCGTCCGTCACCTTGCTCCGATAGACCATGGAGTCCGCGAACGTCACGCAGCCCGGGTTCTCCATCGCACCAAGGTTGAAGTCAGGCACGAAAACCTGGTGATACTCCCCGAACGGATACCGGTAACCGAACAACCGGTGGTACTCGTCGAACGCCTGCCCGGTGACCTTGAAGAGGTCCTCCGCCTCGTTCTCGAGATGCACAGCCAGCGACTGCCGGCAAGCGAGCCCCAGCGGAATCCCGTCGTGCTCGCCACGGATCAGGTGGTACGGCCCGGCCACCACGGTCACGAAGTACGTCGAGAGCGGTTTCGTCTCGGCAAGCTCCCATTGTCCCGGGCCCACCTGCGCGGCGGCGCCGTTGCCAAGCACGATCCAGTCCTCCGGCGCGGTCACCGTGACCTTGTACGGCGCCTTGAGATCCGGCTGATCGAAACACGCGAAGTAACGCGGCGCGGACTCCAGCGACGACATCCCGTAGAGGTACACCTTCCCGTCGGCCGCATCGACGGACCGCTGCATCCCCTCCCCGTCGAACGAGTACGCCATCCGCGCCTCAACCACCAACTCGTTCTCCGCCTGCAGTCCCTCCAACCGCAGCCGCCCATCATCGAGCTCCGCGACATCGACCTGCACCCCGTTGAGCGTGACAGCCAGCAGCCCCTCCGGCTTCACATCCACAAACGTCTCCCCCACAGACGCCCCGAACCGAATCCGGCTCACACTCCCGAACGTCTTCTCCCCTCCCAAGAAGTCGAACGAGACCTCATACGAACGAACCGCAATCGCTCGGGCCCGGATCCGGGCCTCCTCAACACTCAACGCAGGCATCCCCCGACGCTAACCCACCTGCCCCGTCACCGAGGCGCGCGCATAGGTGTGGGTGGTTCGTGGGTCGGTAGGTGTGGGTGGTTCGCGTCGCCGGGCTGCGTGAGTTTGCTAGTCGCGGTGAGGTGAGTCAAGGGCGCTTCGCGGCCCTTCGGGCTCGAACGAGTT
>Ga0193717_1000167_pt1 | contig 56657 bp, 43 predicted proteins | sample U2c2metaG_FD_145900 | JGI IMG/M metagenome (GOLD analysis project Ga0193717, IMG submission 145900) | Soil microbial communities from a riparian zone of the East river system, Colorado, United States - U2c2 | ecosystem: Environmental > Terrestrial > Soil > Riparian zone | place: USA: East River... | reverse complement strand
TTGATGCCCTCCATCACCGTTGCGTACGTCTGATCCGCCAGTCCATAGAAGACCTGGAGCTTCTTGATCTGCCTGTGGGTGGGGTAAGGGAAATAGATGAACCCACTTTTTTTCAGCAATTGAAGATTGGCAATCCTTAGGATCAGGCGCCTTTGTTCTTTTCCTTTTGCTCTGCTTTCCAGATGGAAAGATCGATCCCCGACAGGCCCGAAGGATGCGCGGCCGGCGCACTGTCCTTGCTGTCCTTGCTTTCCTTGACTTCCTTTTCCTTTTTTATAGGGGCAGGTTTTTTAACCTCATTAAGATCGTCTGCAAACTCGCCCTTTGCCGGACGGTTGTTCTCCCAGAATTTTGACAGAAAGTTTAAGGCTTGCTGGGGAGTGTCTATTTTTTCCTCTTCCTTTAAGACTTCCAGAAGCTTCAGGTCAAATCTTACCGGGACGGGTTTGTTTTTTTCTTTTGCCATGTACCCGCAAATGTATCAAAATCCTGGCTGATATGATATGGTTTGACTTCGAGTACCACGAAGCGCACCTATACCGCGCCTACCTGAGCTGGCGCGAAATATTTTTTTTCCCCCCTATTTATTGTTATATTACTGTAACCAAATCAAATCTTATGAGAAATTTACTCCTACTGATAAGTTTGTTGGTGATTTCTTGCGTTGCCCATGCCCAGGTGACCATTACCGGCAAAGTAGTCGACGCAAAGAATGGATCGCCTCTGGGGGGCGCTTCCGTAAAGGTCAGATCGGCCAAAACAGGAACATCCACTGACAACGAAGGTACTTTCAGGCTGAAGGCCAACCCCGGTGATGTTCTGGAGATCAGCTTCATAGGTTACACCTCCCAATCATTTCCCCTCCACAACCAGGTCACGCCCACCATCGCCCTGTACCCCGCTTCCTCCGAACTCAGTGAGATCGTCTTCGTAGGTACCCGGGGTGCCGGAAGAGCTAAGACAGAGACACCCGTCCCCGTAGACGTAATAAAAGTCAACCAGGTTGATCTACCCACAGCCAAAATGGATCTAACCTCCATCTTAAATGTCGCAGCCCCATCCTTCAACTACAATAAGCAGAGCGGCGCCGACGGCGCGGACCATGTGGACCTGGGTACCCTAAGAGGTCTGGGCCCCGACCAGACCCTCGTACTGATCAATGGCAAAAGAAGGCATCAAACTGCTTTTGTAGCCCTGTTCGGTACGAGAGGGAGAGGGGCTTCCGGGGTCGACCTCAACGCCTTTCCCGAATCCTCTGTCGACAGGGTCGAAATCCTACGGGATGGCGCCTCTGCTCAATACGGTTCTGATGCCATCGCCGGAGTAATCAATGTCATCCTGAAAAAAGACATTAACCATTGGGCCATAAATGCTGGCTGGAGCGGATATGACGACCATGCCTTTAACGCTCGTAAATTCAATCAGGGCAATCAATATTATTCCGGTAATACCATTGACGGCAATACTGTTTCCCTTTCCGTCAACAACGGAGTGGCTCTCGGCAAGAACGGGGGATTCCTCAATGTGGGCGCGGATTTCCTGAAACAGGGAAAGACTTACCGGCAGGTGGATACTTCCAACTGGCAGACAAAGAAAAATGCAATTCCCTTTCTCAATAGCGGTCGAAGAGCATTTGGCGACGGTTCGGTCACCACTGGCGGTATCATGTATAACATGGAAATACCGACCGGCCCGGGCAAAAAGACGACATTTTATTCCTTCGGCGGATATAATTATAAGGCATCCGACGCCTACGCCTATTCCCGGAACTTCAGCGCCAAGCCAGAACGATTTCCCGTAGATGCCGGCGGCAACCTTTTGTTCGACCCCTCCATTATGCGTAAATCCAATGACGGAGAGACCTATTATAACCCGCATATTCAAACCCACATACAGGACGCGTCCCTCGCCCTCGGATTAAAGGGAAATGCCGGCGATGAATGGAACTGGGACCTTAGCAATACCCTGGGCAGAAATGACTTTCATTTCTATGGTGACAAGACATACAATGCTTCCATCATCGGGAAGACCACGCCAAATCATTTTGATGACGGCGGCTTCCGGTTTTTACAGAATACATTTAACCTGGATTTCAGCAGAGCCTTCAAATCCATTGCCAATGGTATGACCCTGGGAATGGGCGCCGAATACAGGTACGAACGTTATTCCATTTATAAGGGCGAATACGGTTCTTATGGAAGTTACGACTCGAGCCAGCGCATTTATCCCAACCTGATCGGCGACGGCAACGCCGATTCCCTGAGAACAGCCGCATCAGGCTCCCAGGGATTCCCCGGCTTTAGCCCCGATGATGTTAAAGCAAAGAACCGCTCGGTCCTGGGCTTGTATGCCGATGCAGAATTGAACGTCACGGATAAATGGCTGCTGGACGGTGCCGTCCGATACGAACATTATTCGGATTTTGGCTCGGTCGCGACGTTCAAACTAGCCACACGGTACAAACTAACCCCGGACCTGAACATCAGAGGCTCTGTCAGCACCGGTTATCGGGCGCCTTCCCTGCAACAGATCAATTTTAGCAACACGCTTACCTCCTTCAGCGGCGGTCAACTCATCCAATCCCGTATTGCCAGCAATGACGACCCAATTACCCGCGCAGCCGGCATCCCCCCTCTAAAACAGGAAACTTCGGTTAACGCAAGCGCCGGTTTCAGTTGGAAAGCCGCCAGGGGATTGACCGTCACGATTGACGGATATTGGGTAAAGGTGAAAAACAGGATCGTGTTATCCGGCCTCTTCAGCAAATACGACAATACATTACCCGCATCCTTCACCTCGCAGATCCCCCCTGAAGTATCTACCGTGCAATTCTTTGACAATGCGGTCAACACGACGAATTACGGTCTCGATATCGTGATGGATTATTCCAAAAATTGGGGCAGGAATAACATTAAGGTCCTCCTGGCAGGCAACCTGCAGCACATGAACATTGACGCCATTCATGTACCGCCGGCTTTGAACGGTACCGTATTAAACCAAAAGACCTTTTTCAGCGACCGGGAAAAAGCATTCCTGCTGGCATCGGCTCCTAAACAAAAATTCACTTTGAACATTGAATATGGTTTGGGGAAATTCGGTTTAGGCACCCACCTGACTTATTTTGGTAAAATTTCTTTGTTGGGATTCGGAACCGCGACAGCGGATAACCCCAACCAAACAGGTATAAACCCCATGGTGCCAACCGACGCGGATCCGGACAAGCTGGTACCGGAGGTTTTCAACTACAATGGCAAGGTCACTACCGACGTATACTGTTCCTATAAATTATCGAAAAAAGTCAGCGTCTTCATAGGGGCGGACAATTTGTTCAACGTGCACCCTGACCTGGGGGTAAATCCCCTCGCAAAAGGATGGGCAGGAGACAACGAGTCGGGAGGACCCTGGGATTCAGTTCAGATGGGCTTTAATGGACTAAGGTTATTTTGCAAGTTTGCAATAAATCTATAGTCCAGCAACGCGAAGCCGTCTATTTCAGGCATATGCAGGTCCGTCAGGAAAACTGTGTCCATACACGTTGACATAAAATCTCCTCTACGTGCTGGACAAAGGCTTTTAGTGAAAATGAAAAAGGACAAAATGGAATAATTTCCACTTTGTCCTCACAAGTTGGGAGATAGGATTGCTTGTGGCCGCCGACGCGGGCCTCGGCCATCCCAACATGGAAAGCCTGCGGCGCGCCGTGTACCTAAGATACCGGAGACAGGAGGCGTGACTATGCAGTTTTATTGTCGGTCATCCCGGAATACTGCTTGCTACACGTTCCCAGATAGTCTCTTCAGTAGCTTTGACCAGAATCGCCCCATTTGAAGTCACTTCGACATTCTTAAGCTCATAAAACCCTGACTTGTAATGGGAGGGAACGCTTAGCCCTTCAATTTTCGCCTGCACCGGAATGATGCCGCCATCACCTTTCGTCTTGACATTCAATACCTGGATCGTCTTCATAGGGCAAAAATACATCACTACGCCGCCGTGATCCATGTCCAGCCGGACAGGCGACAGGTTTGCCGTAACCGTACCTCCATGGGAAAGCTTTTCATCTTCCATTTTTTTTCGGAGAACGTCTGGCTGTGAATATGACGTAATGGTTACAGGTGAGGACTGCGATTGGTTGGTGGGCTCATATGCCTTTCCCCCACTGAAAAGGTTTTCGAAAGCCGCATGCATCTTCTTCATACATTAAAAATTTTAGTGTAGAACAGTATAATAACCGTGCATGAATAATAGATAAGCTTATAAATTCTTCCTATAAAAAGACATACAATTCCCGGACCTGGCTGCGTTGGAAAAGAGAATAATTAATTTTTTGTTTCGGGTAAATTTCGTAAATTCTATAGGTGCCGAAAAAACAAAACCCGCAGCTTTCACTGCGGCCTTCTTGTTAGTCGCCCTGGCTGTACAATTTTCGAATATGGCTACCCACTTTACACAATAATTTAATATCCGATTTTTAGTTAAGAGATTTCTGATCAATAATGCGCCTCATAAATGCCGCGCTTAAATCCCAATCTCGGATAGGGTCAGACGAAACTTTGACAGAAGGTTTATATTATGGAGTATGAATGGTGTGCTCTTGCTTTTATACTGGCCCTGCAGAATTTTTGGTTTTGAGCGAAAAATGTATATCTTGACGGCTCAACCTCATCAATGAAAACGAGTTTCATTTCTTTTTCCGTATTTGCTCTCCTTTTGTTCTCCTGTCATAAAAAAGACAAACCCGCTTCTCCCTTATATGTTCATTTTGAGTTTCTTCCACTTCTCGTAAAAAATCTCTACAATGAAATACATTTTCATGGCAGTTCTCGTCACAACGGCTTCAAGTATCTCGTGCTCGCAAAGCAATTCGAAGAAATCATTAAACGCAACTGCTCTTGACTCTGTGAAGACGACTGGCACAACTGGATTTATCATTGAGCAAGAAATGGTAACCGTGCAGGGCGGCACGTTCGCCATGGGCGGCAATGAAGAAAATAACAAGCCCATTCATAATGTTACGTTAAGCAGTTTCAAGATAGCCAAGTACGAAACTACGCAAGCACAATGGGAAAAGGTCATGGGTAAAAATCCTGCCAGTAATCCAGGTTGTGCGGATTGCCCGGTAGAAAGTATTAGCTGGGAAATGGTACAAACATTTATTACAAAGTTGAATAGGCTCACCGGTAAACACTATCGGTTGCCCACAGAAGCAGAATGGGAATATGCTGCAAGAGGCGGCAGAAAGAGTAAGAATTTTGAATTTGCAGGTAGTAATGATATCAAGGCGGTAGCCTGGACTTCCCTCGATAGCGGATTAAATCCTCATCCTGTTGGACAAAAAAAGCCCAATGAATTAGGATTGTATGATATGTCAGGCAATGTATGGGAATGGTGCAACGATTGGTATGATGAAAATTATTATCGAAAAAGTCCGAAAAATAATCCGACTGGGCCTGCGACGAAGCCGACCGACAAGAAGAACGACGATGGACTTATTCCTCCGCTTCGTGTTGTCCGTGGTGGTAACTCAGGCAATGGGTCCGCTTACAGCCGCGTAGCATCTCGTCCCAAATACAGGTTAGGCTACCACTCAATCGGGTTTCGCCTCGCTTCTTCAAGTTAGTGTTACCGACGTATGTCTTAATCCGGTCAAGCATCAAATTTCAAACTGAGACACTACCCAAAAACGGAAAATTTAATAACCTGTCCAAATCAGGAATAGTTTACTGTGACAACGAGTTGCGGAGGTGTTTTATATATTTTTCAATAGCTGCCAAAATCTCCGGCAATTCGTTATCCGGGCAATACTTACCCATGAACTTTGCAAATCCTTCTCTTATTGAATTATCTTCCCAATCCATCAAAGTCAGGCTGGTTAGTGGTCGTCTAAGCTGTTCTGCAAATTGAAATAAAGGCAAATAGGGCGGGCCATAGTAAAAAGAATGCTCAACTAGCCGTCCATACAAATCCGGTTTTAATGATCGCTTAAAATCCCGTACAACGTCTGCCAGATGAACGGGGGGATCGGCCACATTCAACGCATCAGCGAGGTGAGGCATTCCCTCGTCTTGAAAAAAAGTGTGCAGGTAGAGCAGGAATCCCGGCTCCATTTCATCGAGTAGATCCCGGCTATAATGATCGTATTCCCGTTTGAACAGTTCAAGGGAGAAGTCGTCCGGGTGTTTGTTGATCACAAATTCAACCAGCTTTTCTTCCAGGTCGATCACTTCGCCGATCCGGGGAGGGTGAAGCTCCCCCGCGACCCTGATTCCAAATTTCGGCTTTAGGAACAGATCGAATAAATTACTCTTGTAGATGCTTATCAGATGATCAACACCCTGCGAAAATTAGGCGTAGAGCCGCAGGCCATTGAGCAGCCCCTCGATCTTTCGATTCCTGAAAACAAAATGATGCTGGCATTCTACTTAGCCGCCCCGGAAGTAGAGAACGACCGCCGCGCCCTGAACGTGATTCACGGAATGCGCCGGGCCAGAAAAGAAGGCCGGTATATGGGATTAGCACCCATTGGCTATGCTAATAAAACCGATGACTCCGGTAGAAAATATATTGCTCCAAAGGAACCGGAGGCCAGTATTTTACGGTGGAGTTTTGAACAGTTGGCCGATGGCGTTTTCAATACCGAGCAGGTCTTCAAAATGGCAAAGGAAAAGGGATTCAGGCCCACTAAAAGTTTGTTTTGGTTTGCCATCCGCAACCCGGTTTATTGTGGTAAAATCTTTCTGCCAAAGTACAAGGACGAAGAAAGTCAGTTCGTCAAAGCAACACATGAACCGATTATTTCAGAGGCTTTATACTACCAAGTGCAGGACGTTTTAGACGGCAGAAAACGGACTACTTACCGCGCCAAAATTCAGACGAATGAGAACCTCCCCCTTCGCGGTTTCCTGCTTTGTCCAAAGTGTAGCAAGCTACTTACCGGCAGTACTTCGAAAGGCCATACCAAATATTACACGTATTATCATTGCACAACCGGCTGTACTTGCCGGTTCAATGCGGATACCGTCAACAAAGAATTTTCCTATGAGCTAAAGAAAATGATTCCCCGTCCAGAGATAGAAATATTGTGCAGGACTGCCCTAACCGAATTGTGGCACGAAAATACCAGCGGGCAGGACAACCGCAAACATTTATTAGAGGAAATTAGAGAGGTCGAAAATCGTTTGTCAAAGGCCCGTGATCTTGTTGTTACCAACCAGATCGACCCCTCCGATTTTAGAGAAATGAAGGCCGATTATACCACACGATTAGACAAGTTAAAAGCCAAATTGTCAGCCTCCGATAACGGAGAGCTTGACTTTTCCGACCTGTTAAATATCGGCTTAAAAAATCTGTTCCAGCTTGAAAGCGTCTATGAAAAAGGCACGACCGAAAAGAAGCGCGAAGTAATTAGTTCGATGTATCCGGATAAATTGATTTTTGACGGAGATCGTCTTCGAACTCCCCGGGTCAATGAAGCGGCCCGGCTGATATACAATATGGGCGTGGGTTTCGACAAAAATAAAACAGGACAAAATGGAACTTTTTCCACTTTGTCCTGTCAAGTCGGGAAGACAGGATTCGAACCTGCGACCCCCTGGTCCCAAACCAGGTGCGCTACCGGCCTGCGCTACTTCCCGAACAATGAGCGGCAAAAATAGGGGTTTTAAACCGAATTGACGAGAGAAAAGCAAAATAAACCACCCAAAGCCTCAATAAAGATCAAAGATTCCACCAATAGTTGAATTTTAAGACAAAAGCGCGGCTGCGGACAGAAAAAGGCGTGGTCAGATAGTTGTCGGTATAGACCAAAAACAGGTCCGAAGCAGGTTTGTACCGCCACTGCAGGCGGGTATTGAGGTTCATGTTCCGGGTCTGCTGATTGTACTGGATATAAGTGGTCAGAAAGAGGGTATTGGTCATCGTAATGTCGATGCGGGGGCCTATCAGCCAGAAGTTGACCTGCCCCCATGGTTGAGGAAGCTGGAGACTGGTATAGGTGGTGCTCATAGTGATGTTGACATAGGGTTGGAATCGGTAGCCCACATCATTGGTAAACATCAGTTTAGTCCCATCTGCATAATAGCTGCCATAACGCAGGGAAAAGTCATAGGTAAACAGAGCCTGGGGCTTGCTGACATAGTCAAGTCCAAGAGTGTTCCAGTTATGACGGGAACCTTTTGCAAGAGAGTGTATTCCGGTATTGGTCGGGTCGAAAGGCGAAAGCAATTGCACATAGTCATTCATCAATACGCCTGCAAGAGTGCTTTTATTGCGGAATGTGGTCAACCAGGTGAAGATGGTTTCGTTGTCGGTGCGGTGAAAAGACTCATTATAGAAATAGGTGGACGTAAGTTGGGGCCCATGACTTAGCACAACCCCACCCCGAGGAAGGAAGAAATAGGATATCAGCGGGTTGACCTTGAAGTAGGCCGTCCGGGGGACATAACCGACCTCGGCATTATAGTTACTGCCGGTATATTCATATCCTGCACCGATAAGCCAGTGCCGATCGGTGTACTGGAGATTGCCGGCATGGACATAGTCATCCCCCCGCCGGCCAGGGCTGAAGGATTTCAGGAGTAATACTTTCCCTGTCCAATAATTGTCGGAAGAGGCCAGGTTGAACTCCACACCCATATTGCGGTTGTACAGAGAATATACCGGATGGGTCGTGTCTTTGCCCGGCTGATAATGCACCGACTGTTTGTTGATAAAGATAAACCCGATGTTGGATCTCGAAAAGATCTTACGCTGGATGGCTACGACTGAAAAGTTCTGTTCCGGTAGTCCGAGAGAGTCTACCTTTCCGGTCTGCATGTCCAATAACCCGATACGCCAGTTGGCGTCCAGCTTGCCACTAAGCCGGGCTCCAAATTCAATAGGCATCCCCAACCCGATACGCCGGGAAAAGAAAGGCCGGATATCGGAATAACCCAGGTTGTTGAAGTGATCGGCATTCTCCAGAAAGAACTGTCTTTTCTCCGGATAGAACAGCTCAAATCTGCTAAGGTCGATCACCTGTCTGTCGACATCTACCTGTGAAAAGTCCGGATTGACAGTCAGGTCAAGATTTAGGGAAGACGTGACGGCTATCTTGGCATCACCTCCTATCTCCTTCTTATAGACATTCCCCTTTCCATTTGAATAATCTTTTTGAATCCCGCCCAGCACATAGGGGATAACGGAAATATTCGGTCCGGGCGAAGGCGGCGGCTCATCCCACACCAATACCCCTGTATAAGCCAGCGAAGCGGTAGGGAACTGGCGGGGAACCGGTGCCCAGCTTGACTTTTCCGTCGTCTTCAGGTCATTGCGGCTAAAGTTGATGCCCCAGTGTGTCAGCCCGTTCCGATAGCGAAGGGTTTTAAACGGAATGGCTATCTCCAACACCCAGCGATCGCTGTATCTGCGAACTACCGAACTCCATTTGTTGTCCCAGCTAAGATCGACCTTGCCGCCTTCATACATTAGTCCATCCCACTGACCTCCCGCGGCATTGGCGCCAAAGGAGAAGCCGCTGGTCTGATCTTCGAAGGGATCGATAAAAAAGATGAAGTTGTCATTTTTTACAAAACTAAAATCCCTGTGCAGGGATTCTACCATGTCCTGGCCCGGGCCGGCATCAAAACATTCGGCGACCAGGTAGAGGTTCCTATCGTCATAGGTCATTCTGACCTCGGTCCGAAGATTGGCATGGCTGGTGTCCATCGGAAGCACCATGTAGAAATTGCCTGCCTTTTCCGCATGCTGCCATGCCGGCTCATTGACAAAGCCATCTATGCGGACCGGGCTCTCTGCGCGGTGAATGTGCAATTCAAAGCCAGCGTTCTTTTTCTGTGCGACAACATAAAAAGGGAGAATGAAAAACAGGCAGGCCGTAAACAGTCGTTGGACATTCATTAGTATCGCCAGGATTTTAGGTCGGCGCCTTTCGGAGCACGTGTCTTTACTTCTTCCGCCCATTTTTTTATATACATCTGGTGATAACGCAGACGGCTGATATAGTTGGGTTGCGTATGATCCCCATTCCAGCAGTGCTCGGCCCGGTCGCCATAGTCTACCTGGCAGTCGCAGACGGGATTGTTCAGTTTCTTCAGGATATCTTCTGCCGCATAAACGGCGTTGTTGAGATAATAGGTATCCATATCCCCCACATAGATATGGATCTTTCCTTTTAACTGTTCCCCAAGTCGGGGCCAGTCCCGCTGGATGATATGTGCCAGATCAAAATGTTCTTTCCAATAAGCCGCTACAGAAGAGTCGATGGTGCCGGTGTACTTGTCAAAGATCCGTTTTGGATATCCGTCGGCATCCATGGGCGAGAAAACGGCTTCCCAGATATCAAATTGATCGCCGCTCCGGCTGCGGGTGCCCAGGGCCAGCTCCCGCTGATTGAGATCCTTTATAAGAGTGATGACATGGCCAAGGTAGTCGCGTTCACCGGGACGTGGGGTATGCCTGAAATCGCTCTCCACATAATAGGCGTTCTTGTTGTTGTAGAGATCGATAGTAGTATAGTGATGAAAGTCTACCGGATCGGGGCAGGCGGCATAACAGCCATTGTATTCATTGGGATAATATACCTGCACGGCGAGAGCCTCCCAGCCACCGGTGGAGCCGCCATAAGTAAAGCGCGCCCAGCCCTTGCCAATTCCCCGAAACTGCTTTTCGATCTCGGGGATCAACTCGTAAGTGATAGCGTCCCCATACGGACCAAGGTTCTCCGAGTTGACTGCATAGGAGTCATCATAATAAGGATTGGCATGTTCGATCTCGATGGCCAGGACGCGGGGAAAATTGGGGCCGGTCCACTGCCGGTAAAAGTCATATGCTTCCTGTTGAACGATCTTGTTATAACCGGTAATGTGAAAACGAGCGCTGGTGTCCGGCGGGAGATTGGCATCGGGCGGAGTGGTGCGGAATCCGCCAAAATCGGCAGGAAAATGGCCGTGGAAGATCGCCAGCGGATATTTCACACTAGGATGTTCATCAAATCCTTCCGGCAAAAGAACATGGGCGCCAATAAACATCGGGCGGCCCCAGAATTCAGTGAGGAGCTTGCTCTGGATCCTGATATGCTTGATATACTTACTGTCCTGGGGTTCACTGATCGGCGGAATGACCTTATCGATCGTGAGACTGATCTCATTGGAAGTAGCAGGATCGAAATGAACCTTCAGGGGTGTGGAATAGATATTTCCCGGGGCCTGGTTCCAATGCTGTCCCTCCCCCCTGTCCATAGGAAGTTTAACGGTATGCCCATTCTTCAAATGAAAGGTCTCGTATTTGTGCAGCAGCACCTGGACATAATAGTCTCCGGCAGGCACATCGTTTAGTCTTTCCAGCGGATAGCCAAAAGCATGCATGTCTACTAGCTGCGAATGATGTGGCTGCCACCCATCCACATCGATGCCGAAGACTAGCTGCGTCCCCGCAGCGTCATTGATCTGGAACCGGGGTTCGGTCTTATTCGTTTTGGAGATCAGTAGTAATAAGCGGCCATCCAGGTTTTCCTGTTGCAGAGACGGGGCAATGGTCACCCGGAATGTCTGGGACCAACCGGGAAATGCAAGCAACAGAAAAACCAGGAAGCCTATTTGCTTTTTAGCAGCAAGCATATCCTGGTTTTTTTAAGTTTATATCAACCCAATAGAAATATTAATCGGGCAATTTAAAGTAATTCTTGACGGAATTGTAGTCTTTTAGATTTACTGAGGCGGGTTTGGTACCGGGTATTATCACATATCGATATTGTAATTTTTTCCCGTCCGTATCCGTAAATGTGCTCGCGTTCCCATTAGAATATAAGTTTATTGCGCCTGCCGAGTAGGTGACGGTAATAGCGTCACCGAAGAAGAGAATATCAGTGTAAGGCAATGGAACAACATTCGGGTTGGCCGGGGTCTGAAAGTTCACATATGTCTTTATTTCACCTTGTGAAAGGACGGTAGAAGTGATCTTAGGTGCATTGATGGTCGCATAATAACCTAACAAAATAAGCGTATCAACATTAGGATCACGAACCGTATCCGGAAGAAAAGTAACATCAAGCCAGGCAGAATAAGTAACATTGGCCGTTGTGGAGTCTCCTTTCGGTCCCGCTGGACCAGCAGGGCCAGCAGCACCAGCTGCACCCGCAGGCCCGGCCGGGCCTGTATCCCCTTTTTTACAAGCAACAATAAAGATAGCAGCGAAGAGCACGATTGCCAGATAAGAGTAAAGTTTTGGTTTCATAACTTATTATTTGAAGTATCAATTGAATGCAGCAATAACAATTTAAGGATTATATGCAAGAATCTGCGTGCGGGGGTCACTTTTTTTGGGATTTCTCTGGCCGGAAATGGGGATTTTCCGATTGTTCGGCTGCCAGAACCAGAGAATTGCTGCCTGAATGCGTTTTGCAGGGGAATGCGGCCCCGGCCGATACCATAAACGTGGTATTAATAGCTTTTTCCGACTGCAACCGCAAAAGATATTGGTCCGCAGTATGTCGCTGTTCCGGTAGGCGCTGATGGAACCGTAAACGTAAATATACACCAGGTCGGGGGAGAGGTATGTCAGGTATCGAGCGCTGCCGGTAGATGTAAAAGATGTTGATGGAAGGACGACCCGAAGTAATCCGTTGCCAGTGACAGTTGGCAAGTAGACAGTGATCTACCACAGGGCTGGGGTGATGGCACCCGATTTGCATACATACAGGTAAATAGCAAAATGGAAAAACGCTTGCTGGGTATAATTTTGTCCGTGATCGGAGTGGTGGGCCTCATCCTTGCGGCTGTCCGTTTCGCGAATGGCGTGTCCGGAGGCCAGAGCATTCGTATGATTCTCGTGTATGGGATCTTAGGTGCTATTTTCTTCTTTTCCGGTATCGGCCTGATAAAGAACACAAAGGATAGGCCTACCTAACAAATCCTACAGATCACTAACAGCAGAAAGTGGGGGCCAAATCACTCATTTGGTTGCCAGCGGCGCCGTCAGGACAAGTAACGGGCCTTTTCTTCACCGGCAGCACCTCCAAAGTAAAGCAACACCCCAAGTTTGTTTTTCCCCCGCCATCGCCAAATGAAAAGCAGCTCTAGCGGGCTAAAACCCACCGGTTTATTAATTTAATTCCTAACTTTACAGTCTGCTCAATCGTACTGTTCACTTTTAAATACTGCGTTATGCTGGAAGACATCAGCCCTGCTGCCCGGCCAATCAAAAAAGTGACAACGCTTGCCACTATGCCAGGCAGTACAGATAGAAGTCTCTTTTTCGACAGCAAAATTTCCTTTCTCCCGTTTGTCAATTATTTAAAAGACAAATTAACCGCCAGTTCCAATACCACCTCAAAAATTTATAACTACCTGATTGAAAGATTAGAGGCGGAGCCGGCTTTGCTGCAACCAGTGGAAGACATTAACCTGTTGAATGAAAATCAGGACCTCCTCGAATTGCTCGGCACTGCTCTTTTTCCTGCAGTAAGCGAACAGGAAAAAAATATATTCGCCATGGCGGTGCCTTATCAATTTACCTTTTTCAATTATTCGACGCCTTTCAGAAAATTATTTGTAGACCAAAGAGAAGAGCATTTTCTTTTGCCTGCAGACGCGTCAGCAGAATATATGAAGCAGGTTCAATGCTTTCTGATATACGAGCATGTGCTCGAAAAATTTTATGGCATAAAACTTAATGGAAGCTCCGATTTTATATATCCGGTGATGAATACAGATACTGGGATGCGGAAATATTATAAACTCCGTTATGACCGAAGATTCATTGACATATATTTGAAAGGAGAATTGCCGATCATACAGGATTGCTCGGTTTGTATGAACACTTTTAGGATACTGGACCTTGAGCATCAGTTGGAAAAAATGCCATTAGACCTGTTTGCCGCAGAAGGCTTTGCCGTATGGATTGCAGAAGATGTTACAACACTGGAGTCTTTGGAAGCTGTTAAGAAGATATTGCTACGGAAGGAAAGCTGTGATACCGGGATTATTAACGACCTGAAAAAAAGCGTGCAGGCATTGGTTGGCTTAAATGAAGTGGAGGTAGGGTTGACCCCTTTGATTAAACTCAACGGCCGGTTTATACTTGATGAATCCTGTGTGCAACATGGTTTGATGGGGAAAAAATGGAAACAAACCGATGAAAAAAGTATCGCCGCTTACCAGATGTATCTCAGCCTTCTTACCGAACATCCTGAGCCTCTTCCTATTTCCCTGCTTGATGAACAGATGTTTGAGATAGCTCCGGTTTTGAAGGATTTGTGGATGGATGGGACGAGAAGTTATGTTTCCTACCCCATTCAGGATAATGATGGTTTGTTGGGTGTATTGGAACTGGCATCGCCCATACCCAATCAACTTAACCTGGACGTGATAAGAAGAATTGAGCCCGCAATGCCCTTGTTGTCTCTGGCCCTGTTAAAGAACAAGGATACATTTAACAACAGGATTGAAAAGCTCATCAAAGAAAAATTTACCGCATTGCAGCCTTCGGTAGAATGGAAATTTGCAGAAGTGGCTTGGGAATTCATGCATAACAACAACAACGATTGTTCACAAATAATGACAGGGAATGTTGCTTTTGACGAGGTGTATCCGTTATATGGGGCAATCGACGTTCGTAATTCATCATCCGAAAGAAGTCATGCCATTCAAAAGGACCTGAAGGCGCATTTGGACCTGGTGCATGCAACCTTAGATAAATTGAATTCACTGGTACACCTACCGTTGCTGGAAGGACTGAAATTTAAAAACCTGAATTTCCGGCGGTCAATAGATAAAGGTCTGCCTGCCGAGGAGGAAATACGGGTAAGTGAATTTTTTCAAAGTGAAGTAATTCCGGTTTTTAGCCGCCTGCAAAAGATCAATGCGCAAACACAGGAAATCATCGAAGAATATTTTAGCCAGGTGAAAGATTGCTGCGGATACCTCTACCTCTTTCGAAATGAGTATGAAGCCACAATGGAAGCCATAAATAATACGGTCCTTCGCTGGCTTGAACAGGAGCAAGAAGTCATGCAACGATCATACCCGCATTATTTTGAAAAATTCAAAACTGATGGGGTAGAATATACGATCTATATCGGCCAGTCCATTTCCCCCGGCAACCAATTTGACCTGTTATATCTCAAGAATATCCGGCTGTGGCAATTAAAATCGATGGCTGAAATCGCGGGGCTCACCCATCGTTTATTGCCGTCATTGAAGGTCCCTTTACAAACCACGCAATTGATCCTGATCCACAGTCAACCAATTTCTATCAGTTTTCGAAAGGAAGAAAGACGATTTGACGTTGAAGGCTCATACAACATCCGCTATGAAGTAATGAAAAAACGACTCGATAAAGTACACATCTGGGGCACAAATGAAAGGCTTACACAACCGGGGAAAATAGCGATGGTTTATTCCAATCCCAAAGAGGCGGAGGAATACCAGGAATATATTACGTTTCTCCAAAGCAAAAATTTACTGATGCCCGGCATTGAATATCTTGAATTGGAAGAATTACAGGGAGTTGTCGGGTTAAAAGCATTACGGGTCAATATTAACCTGAAAGACCAGACTTGCTAAAAAGTGGCGTATATTTAAGTTAAAGCAATCTGACAAGCCGTGTCCATAGATAAATTATTTTCCAGTTTTGATAGGTACCTTCCCCTGGACGAGCCAGAAAGAACAGATTTAAAAGAGAGAGCAATTGAACGGAGGATCAAACGAAGACAACTCATTCTGACCGAAGATGAGGTGTGCAGGCATTACACTTTTGTCGTGGACGGATGCTTCAAGGTATTCCAGGTCGACAAAAAGGGCGTGGAACACAATCTGCAATTTGCTGCGGAGAATGACTGGATCATGATCATCGACAGCTTCTATTCCGAAAAGAAAAGCAAGGTAAATATTGAAGCCATCGAACCTTCGACGATTTTCCAGATAAGCCGGCCGGACCTTATTTATTTTTTGAGAACGTATCCAAAGTTCGACAGAAATTTTAGAGTAATCGTGGAGACAAGGTTTGTTGAGTTGGAGAACCGATTGTTGCAAATCGTCAGCTCTACCGCTCAAGAACGGTATCTTGCCTTTCTACGTCAATACCCCGAGTTGTCGCAAAGATTGCCCAATACCCAAATCGCCTCCTATTTGGGGATCACCCCTGAATTCCTGAGCATGATCCGGAAAGAAATCTCACAGAAAAGAGCGCACCCTTAAACTATATTAAGCCTGGTTATTAAACTACCTTATATGTCGGCTCCATGATCGAGCGCTAGCTTTGTACTAAATAAAAAACAAATCATGGAAAACGTACTACAATTTAGGGAAAGCTATGACCAAAAGCCTCAACCTTATGACAATGAGCCAACGGTATCCATCACGCAGGTTACGATCGAAGGAGTAAACTGTTACTGGTTTACCCCGGAAGACCCGTCCCCAAACAGGATCATTATATATTTACATGGCGGCGGCTTCGCCGCGGGGTCTATCAGAACGCACGGGAATATGGTCAGTCACTTTGCGAAGCAACTACATGCGGAAACTCTTTTTATTGAGTATGCCTTGGCGCCGGAGAATCCGTATCCCGCTGGCCTGAACGACACATTAACAGTTTACCGGGAATTAGCCAACCGCTATCCGGGATATCAGATAGACCTGATTGGAGACAGTGCCGGTGCCAGCTTGATCATTTCCGCCGTTGGAGAAATACTCAAACTACACCTCCCGTTGCCCGACGCTGTCGTGTTGATTTCTCCATGGGTCAGCCTGGAGTGCGACAATCCATCGATGGAAGAAAATGCACAGGTAGACCACACACTGAACAAAGGCATGCTCCAACTCTTTGCCCGGGCTTATACAGGGAGCGTCCCCTTCGAGGTGTCGAGCCCGAAAAAATCATCGCTTACCCAATTTCCGCCCGTGCTCGTTATGGTGGGTACCAATGAAATACTGTTGGATGACAGTAAGTATTTTTATAATGACATAAAAGGTATTCAGAGTAAGTCCAGGTTGAGTATCTACGACGATCAACCCCATTCGTGGCTGAAGAAGGACATCCATAAAGAAGCCTCCCGCCGGGCATTGGCCGAGATCGCTGATTTTATTAGGGCATGAGAGTCCCAAAGTAGGGGAAAGTTCGAATAAAAAATGCCCTCAAGGATAACGCCTTGAGGCCATTTGCTGAATTTTAGCGGAGAGGGTGGGATTCGAACCCACGGTACAGTTTAACCCGTACGACGATTTAGCAAACCGTTCCTTTCGGCCACTCAGGCACCTCTCCGTTGACCCCTTCCGTCTAAAATTTCGAAGGGGAGGCAAAAATAAAGATTAATTGGTTTACACCCAAAAAAAAACCCACTCCGAAGACCGGAATGGGTTGATGTCGTAGTATAATGAGTTAAAAGAGGCGATAGTTACATGGCTGCAAGCTGAACTTTTTGCTGAAGCTCCATCACGTTTTCACGAAAAAGGCTGTCGGTATCCATGAGATCCTTGACCGTTTGACAAGAGTGGATAACAGTAGTATGGTCGCGACCGCCAAAATGCTCGCCGATAGTCTTAAGGGAATTCTTTGTAAAGGCTTTGGCCAGGTACATAGTTATCTGCCTTGCCTGAACGATTTCACGCTTGCGGGTTTTCTGCAGTAGCTTATCATAAGACACATCGAAGTATTCGCATACCATACGCTGTATAGTTTCGATGGTGATCTCTTTACTGCTAGTTTTCACGAAGTTACGGAGTACCTTTTTAGCCAATTCAAGATCAATTTCCCTTTTATTGAGCGAAGATTGTGCCAAAAGTGAAATTAATGCCCCTTCAAGCTCACGTATATTGCTATTGATATTATAAGCCAGATATTTTACCACTTCCTTTGGCATCTCGAGACCGTCATTCTTCATCTTCCTTTCGAGGATATCGATGCGAACTTCATAGTCGGGCATCTGCAGGTCGGCGCTAAGGCCCCAGCGGAAGCGGCTCAACAATCTTTCCTGCAAGCCATCGAGATCCTTTGGCGGCTTGTCTGATGAAAGGATCAGCTGTTTGCCGGACTGGTGAAGGTGGTTGAAGATGGCAAAGAAGGCATCCTGGGATTTTTCAGCCCGGCTGAAGAATTGAACGTCATCTATAATAAGTACGTCGACGAGCTGATAGAAGTGGATGAAGTCGTTGATCGCATTGTTACGGCTATGGTCGACGAACTGGTTAATGAACTTCTCAGAGCTTACATATAAAACTACCTTATTCTGGTGAAGACGTTTGACCTCGTTGCCGATGGCCTGCGCGAGATGTGTCTTACCCAGCCCTACCCCACCATAGATGACCAGGGGGTTAAAGGAATTGGCACCCGGTTTTTCCGCGACCGTCTTACCGGCCCGACGTGCAACACGATTGCAATCACCTTCGACGAAAGAATCAAATGTGTAGACCGGGTTAAGCTGAGCGTCGATTTGCATCTTCTTCAGTCCGGGAATCACAAAGGGATTCTTTACTGGGTTGTTTATGATAAGAGGAAAATCCATTTCGTTATTGGAAAAAGTTTTATATCCATGTGCCGGAACATCCATTGTAAGAGGCTTGTTCTGATGATTCCCACTATCGACCATGATCCTGTATTCAAGCATTGCCTCTTTTCCCAAAATTCGTCTCAGGGTCTTGGCCAGTAAGTTTACATAGTGCTCTTCCAGGTACTCATAAAAGAATTGGCTGGGAACTTGTATAACCAGGACATTGTTCTTTAACTCAACAGGCTTGATCGGCTCGAACCACGTTTTATAATGCTGCCACTCTACGATATCCTTGATTATTTCCAAGCAATTACTCCATACCTTGTCAAACGTTTTTGCCATTATTGAATAACCAATTTTTATGCCGATTTACGAATTGTATTTCTTAAAAGGTTTTCGGAACTGGATTCTAAAAAGTTGTGCAGGGCGGCGAATATCAAAACTTTTCATGAAATAAAAAATTTTTTATTCACTTGTTTTTTTTGCTTCGCATACAGTTTTGAGTTCCAGTAATAACATTCATTTTTTTTCTACAAAACACTTGTCCAGCCTGACTAAAATTAAGACCATGCTAAAATGAAATCCAAGCCAATTCAGGCTTTCACAACCCCTTCCATTGCCAATTCTTTAAGACTTATTAACATCGATACCGATGCGAGTTGGGGACGATTGCAGGACAACCGCCTCCGCGAGGCATATTACGACAGTAGTGGATCCAGGCATATTGCAGCAGTTGAACCTGCTGGTATGTTTTAAACTTACTAAGTATGAAGAAGGAGAACATAAGCTTCGATGTGACCGAACCTTTCTTCATATATGTAGAGTTTGTTGTGAGGTAGTTGAAGATACAAATTATTTGATTGCCTTTTCCAATCCGGGATTTATTTTTAAAAAATTGCCCGCTACCATTTTGAGGGATTTTTTTTACGACAAAATTTTCCTATAGATCACAGTGGTTAAAATATTCTATCTTAAACAGACAGAAGTAATTATAGTAAATTTGCGCCCCAAGGGCCGCATGGCCCGAGGCCGAAGGCCAATCATAAGTGGCGTGTGCGGAAAAGGCTAAATTGTAACTGAGCCTTTTCTGCACACCTTAAAGTAACCAAATCGCGCCTTTAGGTAAACTACCTGACAATATGCGACAAACACTTCAATTAAAATTATTACCGGCAGAAGCGGCCAGTGATAGCATCATCCGGGAATATATAGCCCAGGCGACGGGGCGAGGGGAGCAGCTCATCACCGGTTTTAATCTTTTAAAGCGATCAATCGACGCAAGAGGACGGCAACCGCATATCCTTTTGACTGTGGAAGTTTTTATTGATGAAGCATTTACAGAAACAGCCCCTGAGGTCTTACCCTTCCCCGATGTGTCAAAAGCTGACAAACAGGTTATCATTATCGGCGCCGGGCCTGCCGGATTATTTGCCGCGCTGCGGCTGATTGAAAAAGGTATCCGGCCGGTATTGCTTGAAAGAGGAAAAGATGTCCGTTCACGCCGCAGGGATTTGGCAGCCCTGAATAAAGATGGTATTATCAACCCGGAAAGTAATTATTGTTTTGGAGAAGGCGGCGCCGGCACCTATAGTGACGGTAAACTTTATACCCGAAGCACAAAACGTGGCGATATACGCCGTATACTAAACCTGCTTGTTCAATTTGGCGCCGATCCGTCTATCCTGGTCGATGCACATCCACATATTGGCACGAACAAACTTCCCCAGATCATCCAGGCGATGCGACAGCAGATCACCGATAGTGGGGGTATATTTCTTTTCGAAAAGAAGGTTGTAGACTTTATTCTACATAACGGGATCATCCGGGAGGTAAAGACAGCAGATGGAGACAATTATGATGGCAGCGCTGTCATTCTTGCGACGGGTCATTCTGCGCGGGATATTTTCGAGCTGCTGCACCGCCGGGAGATCCTGATCACTGCCAAACCTTTTGCACTGGGTGTGCGTGTCGAACATCCACAAGGTCTGATCGACAATATCCAATATAAAACTCAGTCGCCTTTTCTGCCGCCGGCTGCCTATAGCCTGGTGGAGCAGGTAAATCTAAAAGGCGTTTTTTCTTTCTGCATGTGCCCCGGGGGCATTATTGCCCCAGCCTCTACCGCAGACGGCGAGTTGGTCGTCAATGGCTGGTCGCCTTCCCGCCGTAATAATCCGTTTGCTAATTCGGGCATTGTTGTCAGCGTGGAAGAAAAAGACATGACGCCATTTCAGCAGCAGGGTCCGCTTGCAGGCCTCGCCTTTCAGCAAAGCGTCGAACAAAAGGCCTTCGAATGGGGAGGAGGAAAGTTCGTGGCGCCAGCCCAACGTCTGGCTGACTTTGTTGCAGGCAGGATATCTGCCAACCTGCCTGCATGTTCCTATCTTCCGGGGCTGCGCAGTGTCTCCCTGCGAGAAGTGCTGCCTTCCTTTGTATATGAAGACCTCCGGGGAGGGTTTAAAGCCTTTGGGGAAAAAATGAAGGGTTATTTCACCAATGAAGCCGTAATCGTGGCTACAGAGTCCCGCACGTCCTCTCCTGTCCGTATACCCAGAGACCCGGAAACCCTGCAACATCCGCAGATAAGGAATTTATTTCCCTGCGGAGAGGGCGCAGGTTATGCCGGTGGCATTGTCAGCGCTGCGATGGATGGAGAGCGTGTTGCCGGAATGGTGGAGCGTAACATTTGACCCTTTTGTCGACTAATGGGCGGAGATACCGGCTGCATTACGTATTTTAGTTATCAAACACCTTCTCATGCGCGTCCTGAAAGTAAACGAAACCAACATTCTGGAAGTCTCTAATCTGGAAAAGCATTTTTCGTCACAAGTGGCCGTGGATAAGATCAGCTTCCAATTAAAGGAAGGGTCCATCTTTGGTCTGCTGGGGCCCAATGGAGCAGGGAAAACTACACTGATCCGGATGATCACCGGTATTTTTTATCCCGACGAAGGTTCCATCCTTTTCGAAGGCCGGCCTTTCGAGCCGGAAAGTGATATCCTAAGGATCGGTTATATGCCTGAAGAACGGGGACTGTATAAAAAGATGAAGATCGGAGAACAGGCCGTTTACCTGGCTCAGCTAAAAGGCTTGAGCAAACAGGATGCTACGCGGAAAGTGAAGGAGTGGTTCATCAAGTTCGAGATGCAAACCTGGTGGAACAAGAAAGTGGAAGACCTGAGCAAGGGAATGGGGCAAAAACTGCAATTTGTTACTACCGTATTACATGAGCCTAAGCTGATCATCCTGGACGAGCCCTTCAGCGGGCTCGATCCGGTCAATGCCAACCTGATCAAAGATGAGATCTATTCATTAGCCCATAGAGGAGCGACTATTATTTTCAGTACGCATCGTATGGAGCAGGTGGAAGAGATCTGCGACCATATCATTTTAGTGAATAAGGGACAGAAGATCCTCGACGGGTCTGTCAATGAAGTAAAACAAAAGTTCAAAGAGAATCTTTTTCACCTGAGGATAGAAGAAGATGCTCCCGTGCCCGCAGACCTGTCTTCCGATGTTTTTGAGATCGTGAACAGGGACGGCGGAAACTGGCTGGTAAAAATAAAAGATGGTTACAGACCCAATGATGTGCTGGAATTCTTTATCAGGGGAGGATTCAGCATTCTTTCGTTCACCGAACAGCTTCCTTCGCTGAATGATATCTTTATCCGCCTCGTAGAGGGAACTTCACAATCAAGACAGTTTCAGGATCTATAAATCTACTATTATGAGTAAGATATGGCTGATCATGCGGAGGGAATACCTCATCCGCGTCCGCAATAAAACCTTTTTACTGTCCACTTTCCTCTTGCCGCTGGTGATCATTCTCTTTATAGCAGGCTCTGTCGTCTTGTCGGAACAAACAAAGACCCGTCATCGGATAGCTGTAGTAGATGCAAATGGGTATTTTAAGGATTATCTTAAGAGCGACTCTTCGATCATCTTTGATTTTACCCCGGGGATCGATAGCCTAAACTATGAGCAGAAGGGTTGTACGGCGATATTGGTCATTCCGTTGTTGCAGGACGGGAAAAAACCCGATTATAAGTTGAAGTATAAAAAGCAGTTGAGCATTTCCGGGGCAACAGACCTGGAGAACCGGGTTGCAAACGCCGTTACCGATCATCTTATTTATGAACAGGCTAAGATCAGCAAGGGCCGGCTTGATTCGATACGCCTCCAATCCAATATCGGGCATCTGCGGAGCTATGAAGACAATGGAAAGACAGTAAAGGAATCCAGCCAGGGTTTTTCCTATCTCATTGGCTATCTCAGCGGGATCCTGATCTATATGCTCACCTTTATTTATGGAGCCATGGTCATGCGGGGTGTGATGGAAGAAAAGACTAACCGCATCGCCGAGGTCGTGATCAGCTCGGTCAAACCCTTTCAGCTGATGATGGGAAAAATTACCGGCATTGGCATGGTAGGGCTGACCCAGTTTCTGTTGTGGGTAATATTGTTAATATCCCTTGCCGTAGTCGCACAGGGTTTTATTTCACCCGATACCTGGAAAGGGGTGCAGCAATTACAACAGAGTAATGCCATGGGAAATGCCGGATCGGCTGTCCAGGCCGGGGAAGCAGCCCAAAAACTCTTTCAATTAACCAATGTCAAGTGGGGACTGACTTTAATTTGCTTTCTCTTTTATTTTATCGGCGGATATCTCTTCTATTCTGCTTTGTTTGCGGCCGTCGGCAGTGCGGTGAACGAAGACCCCCAGGAAGCGCAATCCCTGATGCTGCCTATTACGCTGCCGATAATCTTTTCCTTTGTTATTATGACCATCGCCGTGCAGGACCCCGCCGGCCCGCTGGCTGTCTGGGCCAGCATCATTCCATTCAGCGCGCCCATTGTCATGATGGCGCGTATTCCCTTTGGAGTTCCCTGGTGGCAGCTGGGACTTTCGATGGCGCTGCTTGTCCTGGGATTTCTGGGTACCACCTGGCTGGCCGGGAAGATCTATCGGACCGGGATCTTAATGTATGGGAAAAAGCCCAGCTGGAAGACGATGTGGAAATGGGCTTTTCACAAGTGAGGGACAACCGGACAAGCCGAAGTTCCGGGCTTTGGATGAATGGTAAAAAAAAGTTGAGTGGCGGTGCAACATTCACCCCTTTGCTGCGTACTTTTATACGAAGAGTGTCGTGGATTCTGGTAAAGAGTCCTGTGATCGGTTTTGTGGCCGCGGTGCGACCCTATCTCTCAATTTTGGCAGGCATAACTCAACGATAGATTTAAGCCTCATGTGTAGTAGAAAAAACGGGACTGTTCTCAGCCCCGTTTTATTTTATCGTAAGTTCTGTATGATCAGACTAGCTGGCGTCCAGCAGACGGAGGATAGGATAGTCGGAGTTGTCCGAGTTCGAACCTACGTCTTCGGGGAAGAATTCCACGCTTAGCTTCACGGATGTTTTTTCCCGGATAGCTACATTGGGGCGTTTGGCGGACTGATAACCTTTTTTATCAAATTGTACGGTAACCTGGGCAACTGGCAATTGAGAAAAACGGAAGTAACCATCCGAGTCGGTCTGAACCTCTTTGAGATTGTTCGTACCGGGAACAATAGCCGAAACTGTCACCCCGGAAAGCGGCTTTTTGGTAACTGCATCAGTGACATAACCGTGCAGCACACCCTCCAGCTTACCTGTTCCGGCTTTTACACAGAGTGCAAAAGGGAAGAGGAGTAAGAAGAACAGCAATTTTTTTTGGTTACCCATAAAAAGGTTTTAATATTAGCATTCGGGATTGTTCTTCTTATGGCAATTGGCACTCGTCTCCTCTAATTTAGCTGAATTTTTGCAACCCTGCAAATCGGGATTTGGGGGAGGTGAGCCCCCAAGGGTAATTGGGTACCAGTCGGGATCCTGGTTGCCGGGATGATGGCGGGGCCGCAGCAGATCAAGACTCCCCAAGGTCGATCTCGGTATTGTCCCCGATGTTGAGGCTGCGGGATTCACCCTTGACATCGGTGTCGCTGCCGATAAGGGAATGGGTGAGGACAATATCATACAGATCAGCAAAGGAGCCGATGATGGAGTCCTTTATAATGGAGTAGTTGACGCGTGTTTTCTCCCCGATGGCTACATTCGGGCCTACGATGGAATTGCGGATGTCGCAGCCGGGCGCAATGCTAACGGGCTGAATAATAATGGTGTTCTCAAACTGGTGCTCCGGAGCGATAGTGCCGCCGAATTTCTTCAGCAGTTTCGCATTTGATTCGAGAAGGGTCTCTTTTTTGCCACAGTCGAACCAGTTTTGCACCTTGAAGGCCCGGAAATTGACCCCGCTGCGGATCATACATTCGATGGCATCGGTAAGGTTGTATTCGCCATAGCTGGTGACATGGTTACGAATATTGTTCTCAAGACAATTGAAGAGGGTGTCCGTCTCGCGGATCCGATAAATGCCGACCAATGCCATATTGGACTTCGGGATCTGGGGTTTCTCCACCACCCTGCCGATGCTGCCGTCGTCTTCCAGCTCGGCAACCCCGAAATTGCGGGGGTCATCGACACGCTTGACACCCAGCAGGGACTGGGGTTGGTTGAGGACGTCCCTGACATCGTATTCGCAGATGGTGTCTCCCAGGACAATAAATATTTCGTCTTCACCCACAATGCTGCGGGTAAGCAGGACGGCGTGGCCGATGCCCTGCCGCTCGTTCTGAACTACAAAATGAGCCGACAACTGAGGGTATTTCTGCTTGACAAAGTCCTGGATCTTTTCACCAAGATAGCCTACAATAAAAATAAACTCGGTGATTCCGGCTTCCATCAATTGATCTACAATAATGGAGAGAATAGTCTTACCCGCTAAAGGGATCAAAGCCTTGGGTTGCGTATAAGTATGCGGACGTAATTTTGTTCCAGCTCCTGCTACGGGAATGATCGCTTTCATGTCAAAATGGTTGTCGTCGTCTGTACATCCGGCTTTGGGCTTCGTGTACTACCGGACTTCGTCCGGTAAGAGCGTGTAAAATAGTGAATTTTATTCTTTTTGACCTATTTTTGCGCCATGCAAAAAGATACTTTAGTTTTCGACCTCATTCAAAAAGAACTGGAGCGTCAACGTCATGGCATTGAATTGATCGCCTCTGAAAATTTTACTTCGCTGCAGGTGATGCAGGCCATGGGAACCGTTCTGACCAATAAATATGCAGAAGGTTATCCCGGCAGGAGATATTATGGAGGCTGTGAGATCGTGGACCAGGTGGAACAATTAGCTATCGACAGACTAAAGGAGATCTTTTCCTGTGAATATGCCAACGTGCAGCCGCACAGTGGCGCCCAGGCCAATGCCGCGCTGATGCTGGCGATACTTCAGCCCGGGGACACCATTCTTGGGCTGGACCTGAGCATGGGCGGACACCTGACACACGGTTCCCCAGTCAATTTCTCCGGCAAGCTGTACCGCCCGGTCTCCTATGCAGTAGGCAAAGAAGACGGCCGGGTCGACTACGATATGATGGAGTCGGTAGCCAAAAAGGAAAAGCCAAAGCTCATTATCTGCGGTGCCAGCGCCTATAGCCGGGACTGGGATTATACCCGGATCAGGGCCATCGCGGACAGTGTGGGCGCCCTTGTCATGTGTGACATGGCGCATCCGGCCGGATTGATCGCTAAAGGATTGCTCAACAGTCCTTTTGAACATTGTCATTTTGTGACCTCCACTACCCATAAGACGCTGCGCGGTCCCCGTGGCGGCATCATTATGATGAAAAAAGACTTCGACAATCCATTCGGGCTAAAAGACATGAAGGGTAATATCCGGCCCATGAGCAACCTGATCGACATGGCCGTATTCCCCGGTACCCAGGGTGGTCCGCTGGAGCATGTCATTGCAGCCAAAGCCGTCTCCTTCGGCGAGATCCTCTCCGGGGAGTTCACAGCTTATGCCAAACAGATCATTTCCAATTCCCAGTCAATGGCAAAGACCTTTTCGGAAAAAGGATACCATATTGTATCAGGCGGAACTGACAACCACCTGCTGCTGATCGACCTGAGGAACAAGAATATCAGCGGTAAGAAAGCGGAGATCGCCCTCGGAAAAGCTGAGATCACAGTTAACAAGAACATGGTCCCTTTTGACGACAAGAGCGCATTTATCACTTCCGGCATTCGGGTAGGTGTACCTGCTGTTACGAGCCGGGGAATGAAGGAAACGCATATGGCAACAGTAGTAGAATTGATCGACAAAGCGCTGGTTAACGCAGAGAACGAAGATGTGCTGGCAGCGCTGCGCGGAGATGTGAATGCTTTTATGAAGCAATTCCCGCTTTACCCCGAGCTGGGATAAAGCGTGATCATAAATAAAATTATATGTTGCAAAGAAAGCAAACGCTATGGATGTTGCTAGCTGCCATTTGTGCGGCGCTGACGTTTAAATTCGCCTTCTACTTTGGGAATATGAAGGTAGGATTGAACGGGATTGCTCCGCTGGAGGTGAAGGCATTGCCAACTTTTGGCGCGGGGGCTGTCAGCGCCGGCTCAGGTAGCGTCCTGATCCTGCTTCTCACAGTGATCATCATTGCGGGCATTCTTATCAATATCTTCAACTTCAAGGTGAGGAAAAAACAGCTCTGGATCACCATCGGGCTCCTCTTCTTGTCCCTGCTCAATATATTTCTCTACTGGTGGAAGAGCGGCACTCCGCCCTTCGAGTCCGGCAGCTACAGCCTCGGTGCGCTTCTGTCCCTGGCTATACCGGTTTTTCTGTTCATGGCCGCCCGGGGCATCCGCAAAGACGAGAAGCTGGTAAAAAGCACGGACCGGCTGCGGTAGACGGTAAACGAACAGCGGCTGTATCAAAATCGTACAGTCTATATGTTAAAGAACGCCTAAGCACCTGGCTTACAATCAATAACAATAAGGCATTGGCTTTGTGGGAGATTCGACTCAATACTCCTGGCCATGATCAAAAACTATCTTCGCATCGCTTTCCGAAATCTCTGGAAACATAGGGTCTATTCTTCTTTGAACATCCTGGGACTGACGATCGGTATGACGGCTTGTTTCCTGATCTTTTTGTACGTCCGCTTCGAGCTGAGCTATGATAATTTTCATAGTAAAAAGGACCGGATCTACCGGATGGTCTGTGACATCAAAACCCCGACCGAAGTGCTGAATCTCGGAATCTGCTCCGCTCCGATGGCGATCAATGCAAAGGACGAATTTCCGGACATAGAAAAGGTAGTACGATTCGATGCCAACAGCTTTCTGCTGAGAAAAGGAGAAATAAAATTCCAGGAAGACAAGGCTGTTATGGCCGACTCTGCCTTTTTCGAAGTTTTTGACTTCCCGCTGCTGCACGGAGACCCGCATACGGCATTGAGCGAGCCATTCAGCATCGTTTTGAGCGAAACGACAGCAAAAAAATATTTTTCGAATACCAATCCCATGGGGCAGACCCTGCTGATGACGGACGCGAGTCTGCCGGTAAAAGTGACGGGGGTAATGAAGGACATGCCGGAGAATACGCTGTTGAAAGCAGACCTGCTGGTGTCCAAGTCGACCTCCAAACGTCAGGATTCCTCCGAAGACCGTCGCTGGGGAAGTTTTGGCATGTATTCCTATCTCCTGCTGAAACCCAACGTCAATGCCAAGGCGCTGGAAAAGAAATTCCCGGCTTTCCTTGAAAAAAGAGATGGGAAAGAGATGAAACAACAGCAGATGTTCTTCAGCCTTTTCCTGGAGCCACTAACCGATGTTTATCTGAAGACCGGCAAGAGAGGCGCACCGGAGACCGGAAATATGGCCAATGTTTATATTTTCTCCATTGTAGGCGCCTTCATATTACTGATCGCCTGTATCAACTTTATCAATCTGACGACGGCACGCTCCACGGAAAGGGCAAAGGAAGTGGGTATTCGCAAGGTCGTGGGCGCAGAAAGGGGACAGCTGACCAATCAATTCCTTGGAGAGTCGATACTACAGGCGCTGATAGCCTTTGTCCTGGCAGTGGTCGCCTGCGCCCTGCTGATCCCTCAATTCAATTTTCTGGCCGGCAAGATCGTCAGTACCGGTCTCTTCTATCATCCATCCTATATTCTCTCCCTGCTGGCAATTGCCGTTGGCATCGGGCTGCTGGCCGGCATCTATCCGGCATTGATCTTATCCTCTTTCCAGCCGATAGTCGTATTGAAAGGACGATTTGCCACCGGAACAAGAGGCCTGATCCTGCGCAGAGGGCTGGTGGTCTTTCAATTTACGATCTCCATCGCCTTTATCGCCTCAACGCTGATCGTCCACTCACAGCTGAGCTATATGCGCAACCAGGACCTGGGCTTTTCCAATCAGCAGATGCTGGTATTGAATACCCACGGAGACAATCATAGAAAGGCCCTGAGGGAGGAAATAGCCAGGCTACCGGGAGTGCTGTCCACTGCCATGTCTTCCAGTGTGCCCGGGGGCGGTAATCCCGGAGCTTATTCCCAGGTGCAGAACGTAAAAGGAGATATGCAGATCGCCAACCTGGACCTGTATTTCGTAGACTTTGATTATCTCAAACAATATAAAATGAAGATCATCGCCGGCCGGGCTTTTTCAAGGGATTACGGCACCGATACCACGAAGGCCATGATCCTGAATGAAAGTGCCGTAAAGCTGTTCGGCTATCATAGTCCCCAGGATGCCATTGGCAGAAAATTCTCCCAATGGGGTCGCGAAGGACAGATCATCGGAGTGGTAAAAGATTTTCATTTCCGCTCCCTGCAGTCGGAGATCAAACCCCTGAGCATACGCATCGAACCGGATGGCTGTGATCTCATCTCGGCCAATGTCCGAATGTCCGACCTAAAGACTACCATCGCCTCCATCGAGAATAAATGGAAAACGGTTATCCCTTACCGTCCCTTTAGCTATTATTTCGCAGATGAGTTCTTTGACCGGCAATACCGGACCGAGGACCGTTTTGGAAAGCTCTTCCTGAACTTTGCCATCCTTGCCATTTTTATCTCCTGTCTTGGATTGCTGGGGCTGGCCTCCTATAGCACCCTGCAGCGCACCAAGGAGATCGGTATTCGTAAAGTGCTTGGAGCCAGCGTACCCGGTATTGTGAACCTCCTGTCCAAAGAGTTTTTACAGCTGGTGCTTATCGCCTTCCTGATCGCGACGCCCATAAGCTGGTATTTTATGGACAAATGGCTGAAGGATTTTCATTATCGCATTGATATTCAATGGTGGATCTTTATTCTGGCGGGGATCCTGGCCTTTGTGGTCTCCCTTGTGACCATCAGCTTCCAGGCCATCCGGGCCGCGCTGACGAACCCGGTTGAGAGCCTGCGGGCAGAATAACTTCAAAAATTTCTTTGGCAGAATAAAAATTAGTTCTACTTTTGTCTAACGGTGTTAAATTATTTACACCAGGTAAAGGAAAAGGAAACCACATGGGGAGCAAGGAGAGAATTCATCGCCTAAAAGAACAAACCAGGATAAACATCCTGGATGCGGCGCATGAAATTGTGAAAGAGGAGGGCTGGCAGGCCTTGAGTATGCGCAAGATCGCAGACAAGATAGAATATACAGCCCCTATTATCTACGAATACTTTGCCAACAAGGAAGCCATCCTGCTGGAACTGACAAAGAAAGGATTTATGCTCTTGGCCTGTAGCATGAATGAAGCAAAGAGCAAACACGCAGACCTCGGAGATCAGCTCGAAGCTATATGGTTAGCATACTGGAATTTTGCCTTTGAACAAAAGGAATATTACCAGCTGATGTTTGGAGTAGAAGTCAACTGTTGTATTATGGATGAATTACTTCCCGCGGGAAGCACACCCTATGACATTGCGGCTGCCCCGATTGCAGAAATGATGGGTATCAGCGATACCGATGACGACCGGGTCTGTACCAAATACTATACTTACTGGTCGATAGTTCACGGTTTGATTTCGATCAACATTGTCCGTAAGGGCACCTCGGATGAGATCAACCGGCAAATACTTAAAGATGCCATAACAGGTATAACCCGAAGCCTGAAGAACCGGGTACAAGCCTAATCTGAAGCCTTTAAAACAAAAGCCCCCCACCACCTGGGCCAACGTTTGCCTCGCCAACAGGCGATAGTTGCCGTCTCTGAAAAGAGCGCAACCTGTCCTCCCTAACATAATGATTGCCAATGAAAAGAAGTGGGATTTTTTTTGCCCCATGACTTAACAGTGATAGATAAAATGAACGATAAAATTTTTTACAGATTAATTTAACACCATTAAACAATTGAATAATGTTATGAGAAGGTATCTATTATTTTCCGCCATTATCGTAGCCGCTGTTGTCTATTTAAGCGGTTGCACGCAAGCGCAGAGTAGCCAGGCTGCTCCGCCTCCCCAGAGTTTGCCCGTCCTGCCCATCAACAACTCGGCAGCAACGACCTACCTGGAGTATTCAGCCACGGTCGAAGGTACGACCAACGTAGAGATCCGTCCGCAGGTCAGCGGTTACCTGGACAAGATCTATGTAGAAGAAGGATCTTATGTAAAAGCAGGTCAGCCCCTTTTCAAGATCAACGATCGCCCCTATGACGAACAGGTCAACAATGCACAGGCCAACGTACTCGCCGCCAAAGCGAATATGGAAAAGGCTTCCATCGAGGTCAATCGTCTGACGCCGCTGGTCGAGAACAAAGTAGTGTCCGACGTTCAGCTGAAGGCTGCGCAGGCCGCCTATGATGCAGCAAAGGCACAGGTTTCCCAAGCGCAGGCCGCAGGCAACAATGCCGGCATCAACCTGGGTTATACGCTGATGAAGGCCCCGGTCAACGGATATATCGGCCGCATCCCCTTTAAGGTCGGCGCGCTGGTCGGTAAGGGTGAGGCCCAGCCACTGACCGTATTGTCAGATGTTAAACAGGTGTATGCCTATTTCGCGATGAGCGAGAATGACTTCTTAGAGTTTAGCAACCAGGTCGCTGGCAAGACGATCACTGAGAAGATCAGGAATCTGGCTCCCGTGGAATTACAGCTGGCTGACAGAAGCATTTATGGTTCTAAAGGAAAGATCGAGCTGATGGAAGGTCAATTTGACAAAACCAGCGGAACGATCAGCTTCCGGGCTATCTTCCCGAATGCGGACGGCATTCTTCGGACCGGAGGTACAGGAAAGGTGCGTATCCCGCAGGTCAGCAGCGAACTGTTGCCCGTGCCTCAGACAGCGACTTACGAATTACAGGACAGGATCTTTGTGTTCGCAGTCGGCGATAGCAACAAGGTAATCAGCAGACAACTGCACATTGTCCGGAAGACAACCGACTACTACCTGGTGGATAAGGGTGTAAAGGCTGGTGACAAGATCGTGTTTGCCGGTATGGACCGCCTGGTGGATGGTGCGGTGATCAACCCACAGGCGATGTCCGCAGACAGTGTTCTTAAGGCCATGCCGTTGTAATCGAGGAAGAAGGTCAGGACCGGCAGGCAGGATTGAAATACAAACAAAGAGATCTATTATGCTAAAGAAATTCATTGAGAGACCGGTGTTATCAACGGTCGTGTCTATCATTTTACTTATACTGGGTGGGTTGTCAGTATTTACACTGCCCATCTCACTCTTCCCGGATATTGCGCCGCCCAGCGTACTGGTTACGGCTTCGTATCCCGGTGCCAATGCGGAAGTCGTAGCACGTAGTGTTGCGACCCCCCTGGAAGAATCCATCAATGGTGTGGAGAACATGACCTACATGACCTCCAATTCCAGCAATGACGGTTCCATGTCGCTAACGGTCTTTTTCAGACAAGGGACCAATCCGGATATCGCGGCGGTAAACGTACAGAACCGGGTATCCAAGGCTACCAGTCAGATACCGGCAGAAGTTATCCAGGCCGGTATCGCCACGCAGAAGCAGCAGAACAGTATCATTATGTTCATCGGGCTTTATTCTACTGACAGCAGCTATGATGAAACCTTTCTGCAAAACTATTCGAAGATCAACCTGATCCCAAAGCTACAGCGTATCCCGGGTGTAGCCGATGCTACGCCTTTCGGCACCAAGGATTATTCGATGCGCATATGGCTGAAGCCCGATCGCCTGGCGGCCTATAATCTTTCTCCGATAGAGGTAACCAGCGCCATCAAGGATCAGAGCCTGGAAGCAGCCCCTGGCCGGTTCGGCCAGAGCAGTAAGGAAGTGTATGAGTATGTGTTGAAATACAAGGGCAAGCTAAACCTGAATGAAGATTATGAGAACGTCATCGTCAAATCCAACAGCGACGGTTCTGTAGTTCGGCTGAAGGACGTGGCCCGTGTCGAATTTGGCTCCTACACTTATTCTTCCAACAGCAGTCTGAATGGCCATCCTACTACGGGTATTGCGATACAACAGATAGCAGGATCCAACGCGAATGACATCCTTACAGAGGCCGAGGACCTGATGAAGAGGTTCGACAAGCAGCTGCCAAACGGGTTGCATTCCACGATCATGTTCAATTCCAAGGAATTCCTGGATGCCTCGATCGAGCAGGTAAAGCATACGCTGATAGAAGCTTTTATCCTGGTGTTCATCGTAGTGTTCATCTTCCTTCAGGATTTCCGGTCAACGCTGATCCCGGCCATCGCAGTACCGGTAGCCATCATCGGAACCTTCTTTTTCCTGCAGGTATTTGGGTTTACCATCAATCTGCTGACCTTGTTTGCGCTGGTGCTGGCGATTGGTATCGTGGTGGATGACGCCATTGTGGTGGTGGAAGCCGTACATGCGAAAATGGAAAATACGGGCCTGCCGGTGAGGCCGGCTACGCTAAAATCGATGAGTGAGATCTCCGGAGCCATCGTATCGATCACGCTTGTGATGATGGCGGTGTTCATTCCGGTAGGTTTTATGAAAGGCCCGACGGGTGTATTCTACCGGCAGTTTGGTTACACACTGGCGATCGCCATCTTTATATCGGCCGTTAATGCGTTGACGCTGAGCCCTGCTCTCTGTGCCATATTCCTGAAAAATGTGCATGTCGAGGAACACGGGAAGAAAGGATTTAGCGCCCGTTTCTTTGCCGCCTTCAACGTCGGCTTCAAGAACATGACGAATAAATACGTGCACAGCCTGAAATTCCTTTTCCGTAATAAATGGGTGACCATCGCGGCCCTCCTCCTCCTCGCAGGCAGCGCTTATTTTATGATGCAAAAGACTCCCAGCGGATTCATTCCGACTGAGGACCAGGGTTTTATCCTGTACGCGGTGAATACACCTCCGGGTAGCAGTCTGGACAAAACCCATAAGGCTATTGCCGAGATAGACAGTATCATCAAGGCTGAACCCATCACGGACAGAAGGTATAATGTGGAAGGGCTGAATTTCATCACAAATGCAAATGCGGCTCCATATGGCGCGGGTTTTGTACGAATGAAAAATGTCGACGAACGGGGTCCGATAAAAGACATCAATACCATCAGCGCCAACCTGACGATGAAGGTCGCAATGAACGTTAAAGATGCACACGCCTTCTTCTTTACCTTCCCCACTATCCAGGGTTTTGGTAATGTCGCCGGCTTTGAGTTTGCGCTGCAGGATCAGACCAACGGTTCGATGGACAGGTTGAGCGCTATGTCAAATACCTTTATCGGGGCATTGATGCAACGCAAGGAAATAGCCTATGCATTTACCACTTTTGCTTCTGGCAATCCTCAGTATATGATTGATGTGGACAACAATAAGACAAAGCAACTTGGCGTATCTGTTGCCGATCTGATGCAAACCATGCAGATCTATTACGGCAGCAGCTTCGTCGGAGACTTCAACCGGTTTGGTAAATATTATCGCGTTATGGCGCAGGCCGATATCCCCTACCGGACGAATGCGGAATCGCTTACCGGGATCTATGTGAAGAATAACCTGAACCAAATGGTGCCTGTTAATCAATTGATCAAGCTGAGAAAGGTGTATGGTCCGGAAACAGTCAGTCACAATAACCTTTACCATTCGGCCACGATCAACGGGGTGCCAAAGCCCGGATACAGTACGGGTGATGCCATCAAGGCCATTGAAGAAACGGCTGCGCAGGTGCTGCCAAGGGGCTGGGGTTATGAATATACAGGGATTACCCGGGAAGAAAAGGCGGCTGGTTCCCAGATCATCTTCATCTTTGTCCTGAGCCTCGTATTCATCTACTTCCTGCTGAGTGCACAGTATGAAAGCTATATCCTTCCGTTTGCGATCGTATTGTCAATACCGGCAGGGGTATTCGGAGTATTTGCATTCCTGCAGCTCTTTGGAATAGACAACAACATCTACGTCCAGGTGAGCCTGGTCATGCTGGTAGGTCTGTTGGCGAAGAATGCCATTCTGATCGTAGAATATGCGGTGCAAAGGCGGCACGCGGGTATGGAACTGTGGGATGCGGCGATGGAAGCAGCAAGGCTTCGTCTTCGTCCCATCCTGATGACCTCTTTCGCCTTTATCGTAGGCCTGCTGCCGCTGATGCGTGCAAAGGGGGCTGCGGCGCTTGGCAACCGGAGCATTGGAACCGGCGCCGTTGGCGGTATGCTGACAGGAGTGCTGCTCGGCGTATTCATTGTACCGGTGCTGTTCGTCATCTTCCAGCACCTGCATGAAAAGTTCTTTGGCATCAAAAGAGAAACACCGGCATTATCAGAATAATTTGTCCACCCGGTACAGTTTAGCAACAGGAAAAACTATATAACATGACATCATCATTTATAAAAACAACAGCCTTTGCCCTTCTCTTAGGGCTGGGGGCTTGTAAAGTATCGAAAGATACTTCCACACCGCAGCCCGAACTGCCGGGTCAGTTCCGGAATGCGGGACAAGGAGATACCACGAACATAGCCAGTGTCCCCTGGAAGAGCTTTTTCGGAGACCCTACACTGCAGCAGCTGATAGACAGCGCGATCGTCCGCAACTACGATATGCAGATTGCGCTGAAGAATATTCAGTCGGCGCAGCTGGTGCTGGGTCAGTCAAAGCTGGGTTACTGGCCCGATCTCTCCCTGAATGTAACGTACAATCATACCCGGCCATCGGATAACAGTATAAATGGCGCCTTCGTTCCCCAAATCTCAGGGCACAAATACGTTGAAGATTATAACGCGAACGTAAGCCTTAGCTGGGAAGCAGATATCTGGGGAAAGGTAGCCAACCAGAAGTCCAGGGCCCTGGCAGAGTACCTGCAAACGGGGGAAGCAAGAAAAGCCGTCCAGACAAACATCGTCGCCGGTGTTTCCGAAGGCTACTACAACTTGCTGATGCTGGATGCGCAGCTGGCCATCGCTAAAAAGAACCTGGCACTGAATGACAGTACCCTGCAGATCATTCGTCTGCAATTCAAGGCCGGTGACGTGACGGCGCTGGGCATACAGCAGGCAGAAGCCCAAAGGCTGGTCGCTGCTGAGCTGGTTCCACAGATAGAGCAGAGCATCATCCTGCAGGAGAATGCGCTGAGCATTCTGGCGGGCAGACTGCCAACCAGTGTCGTACGCGGCAGCATGCTGGACCAGGTGCCATTGCGCGATACCTTATCCACCGGTGTACCGGCTGATCTCGTAGGCCGTCGGCCCGATGTGCGCAGCACAGAGCTGGCCCTGAATATCGCCAACGCCAATGTAGGTATCTCACAGGCTAACATGTATCCTTCGTTAACCATCACGGCGCAGGGCGGTCTCAACAGCTTCCTTGGCAGCAACTGGTTCAATATCCCCGGTTCGCTGTTCGGAATCGTGGCCGGTGGTCTTACACAGCCGTTGTTCCAACGCAAGAAGCTGAGGACAGAATTCGAGCTGGCAAAGGTAGATCGCGAAAAGTCGGTGATCCAGTTCAGACAGTCGGTACTGGTAGCAGTCGGAGAGGTTTCGGATGCGCTGGCTAAGATCGAAAAGCTAAAAGAGCAACGGGTAGTAGTAGCAACCCGCGTGACTACGCTGCAGCAGGCCATTACAAATTCCAATAGCCTTTTCCGCAATGGACTGGCGACCTATCTCGAAGTGATCACAGCACAGAGCAATGTATTACAAAGCGAATTAGAATTAGCATCTATAAAGAAAGGACAGTTAAGCGCAGAAGTGGAATTATACAGAAGCCTCGGCGGAGGATGGAATTAATCAGCTATCATAGTAATATCAAGACAGGCAGTTGTAAAAGACAGGAGTTATTGTAGCAGAGCGCCGGGTAAACCCGGCGCTTTGTCTTTTGCGGACCCCGGGTCCGGTCGCCGCAACTTTATATGAACTTAGCGGTGTAGCTTTCTTTCACCTTCTTGAGGCCCGCCGCCACGCCGGCATAGACAAGGCCGCCTCCACCGTCTCCGGCCTCGGGCCCCAGGTCGATGACCCAGTCTGCTGAGCGGATGACGTCCGTATTGTGTTCGATGACGAGAATAGTATGCCCCTGATCGATCAGCGCATTAAAAGAGGTCAGCAGCTTACGGATGTCGTGAAAGTGCAGACCAGTGGTCGGTTCGTCGAAGATAAACAGGATATGCCCCTGCGCCCTTCCCTTACCCAGGAAAGAGGCCAGCTTGACGCGCTGAGCTTCCCCGCCGGACAATGTATCCGAGGACTGACCGAGCTTGACATATCCAAGCCCCACGTCACTCAGTGGTTTGATCTTCTGAAGGATGTCCCTTTCATCTTTGAAGAAATCCAGGGATTCATCGACACTCATTTCCAGGATCTGGTAAATGTTCTTTTCCCGATAGTTGACCTCCAGGATCTCGTCCTTGAATCTTTTTCCCCCGCATACCTCGCAGGTGAGATGAACGTCTGCCAGGAACTGCATTTCAACGACCTGTTCGCCTTCCCCCTTGCAGGTGTCACAACGGCCGCCGTCGACATTGAAGGAAAAGTGTTTGGGCTGGAAACCCCGCATCTTGCTGAGCGGCTGTTTCGAATAGAGCTCGCGGATCTCGTCATAAGCCTTGATATAGGTGACAGGATTGCTGCGGGAAGATTTTCCGATGGGGTTTTGGTCGACCATCTCGACCTGGGAGATATAGTCGATGTCTCCTTTTATGGCTTTATGAAGGCCTACTTTTTCGGCAGGTTCACCCTTGATCTTCTGCAGAGCCGGATACAGTATTTGTTTGACAAGTGTCGTTTTACCGCTGCCGCTGACGCCGCTGACAACGCAGAGGACGTCGAGGGGGAATTCAACGTTTAGATCCTGTAAGTTGTTTTGCCTTGCGCCTTCGACGATGAGGGAACGTTTCCATTTCCGCGGCGCAGGCGGGGGCGTGATGGACAGCTCTCCTTTCAGGTATTTTCCCGTGAGACTGTCTTCGTTGGCAATCAGCTCTTCATAGTTACCGGCTGCCACTACCTCCCCGCCAAGATGGCTGGCAAGAGGCCCCATGTCAATGATATAATCCGCCTCCCGCATCATCATTTCATCGTGTTCCACGACAACGACGGTATTGCCGAGGTCACGCAGCTCCTTCAGTACGCGGATAAGCCTTTCCGTATCGCGGGAATGGAGCCCGATGGAGGGTTCATCCAGGATATATAAGGAGTTGGTGAGGTTAGAGCCAAGGCTGCGGGTGAGCTGGATACGCTGACTTTCGCCACCGCTGAGGCTATTGGCGAGACGGGCCAGGGTCAGATAACCGAGGCCTACGTCCATCAGCGTGCTAAGCCGGTGACGGATCTCTATGAGAATACGCTTGGCGATGACCTGTTCATGGGGTTGTAGGGTCAGGTCGTGGAACCAGGTCGACAGGTCCCTTACCGGTATCTCGCAGAGCTCGCCGATATGGCGGTCGCCCACTTTCACATACAGCGCTTCTTTCCGGAGCCGGTAACCTTTACATTCCGGGCATTCAGTGCGGCCACGATACCTGGATAAGAGAACCCGGTATTGTACTTTATAAAGGTTTCGTTCGACCTCTGCAAAGAAGTCGTTGATCCCCTGCACATGTTCATTCCCATCCCAGAGCATCTTATATTGTTGTTTGGTCAGGTCGATGATGGGCTTATGAATGGGGAAATCGAACTTTTTAGCGGCTTTGACGAACTGGTCTTTCCACCATACCAGCTTCTCTCCTTTCCAGGGCGCCACGGCGCCTTCATAAACGCTGAGCCTTTTGTCAGGTATGACAAGGTCTGCGTCTATACCAAGGACCTGGGAGAAACCTTCACAGGTAGGGCAGGCGCCAAAAGGATTATTAAAGGAAAAGAGGTTGGGAACGGGTTCTTCGAAGGTAATGCCATCCAGTTCGAATCGGTTGGAGAAGTTTAGGCGACTGCCCCCATTGATCTCCAGCTGCATTTCGCCTTCTCCTTCATAAAAGGCTGTGCCGACGGAGTCGGCGATGCGGTGAAGATCGTCTTCGTCGAAGGTTTTGACCACGAGACGGTCGACAAGGATGCTGGTGCCGGCGGCGCTGCCGGAACCGGTTGAACCTGCGGAACTGGCCGAGCCTGAGGCAAGCGCTGGCAGCTTCTTTTTCAGGGCCTTTTCCTCCAATTCGAGAAGCTCCTCAATGCGTAAAGTTTCACCAATGGTGCCGGTGGCTCCGGCAGTGGCGGCAGTAGTTGCCGCAGCCGGAACATAGAGCCGGGAGAATCCTTTTTGCAGGAGGATGTTTAATTCTTCTTTGATCTCACGGTTCTTATGTTGCTTGAACGGGGTGAGCAGCAGGACCCGGTCGTTAGGAGCCAGGTTGCTGATAGCCGTTACCACGTCCGAAACATCGTCCTTTTTTACGATCCGTCCCGAAATGGGAGAGATGGTTATCCCCACCCTGGCAAAAAGGAGACGGAGGTAGTCATAGATCTCCGTCATGCTGCCTACTGTGGAGCGGGGAGTCCGGGTGATCACCTTTTGCTCGATGGCGATAGCAGGACAGAGTCCTTTAATATAGTCGACATCGGGTTTGTCCATGCGGGCCATGAACTGGCGGGCATAGGCGCTGAGACTTTCCGCGTAACGACGCTGACCTTCGGCAAAAAGGGTATCGATGGTCAGGGAGGATTTACCCGAACCCGATACCCCGGTTACCACTATCAGTTTATTGCGGGGAATGGAAACATCAATATTTTTTAAGTTATGAACCCTGGCTCCTTTTATAAAGATAGCCTCAATTTTTTGCGCCTGCACTGGCGTCGACGCTGGTTTTGACGCCAGTGATGAGGAAATTATTTTTTCTGCTTTTTGCTTTTTTACTTTACCCGTTGTTGCCATATATATAGTTGTGCCCACTTCGATCGTTGGCTAACAAATTTAGTTAAAAATGATGAATTAATCCGGTAACGGTATTGTATGCCGGTTGAATAATTTTAACGGCGACCTGTAATTTTTAACAGTAGCCGACGAACAAATGCCCCATAAATAATTAAGAAATGAATGTTTAATAATACCTGTTTCCTGAAACGGGAACATACGATAAGACAAAATAAGTACTTACTTTATTGTTTCTCTGGGACTTTGGAGAATTAAAAAACAAAAAATTTCCCAAAATGTTGTTTATTCCAAAAAATGTATATCTTTAAACTCTATTAGTACAAGTTATATTTGTACACAATTGTGAGGATAATGTGAATATCGTAATTTAACAAAACAAACTTCGCCTATCGACTGAAGACTTCTACACAGAAAAACCGAACCATCTTTAAAATCCAAAATATATCCTATCACCTTTAAAACCCGTAGAAGTTTATGACATTGCTACGCAAAAAAACTGACCATGAACTTATTCACCAATTTAGGGACGGAGATCTGTATGCTCTGGAAGCATTGATCATTCGCCATAAGGATAAGTTGTACACTTCCATTCTTTTCCTGGTTAAGGACAAATATCTTGCCGAGGATATTTTCCAGGACGTTCTAATCAAAATTATTGACACCATTCGCGGTGGCCGTTACACAGAAGAAGGCAAATTCCTTCCCTGGGCTATGCGGATTGCGCACAATCTCTGTGTGGATCATTTCCGGAAAGTTAAAAGGACTCCTGCCATCAAGACAAGTGATGACCGGGACATTTTCGAAGTGATCCATTTTACGGAAGAAGGCGCCGACATCAAAATGATGAAGCGTCAGAGTCATGACAGGGTAAGGCAAATGCTGGACCTGCTGCCTGAAGATCAGCGTGAAGTGATCATTTTGCGTCACTATGCAGACCTTTCTTTCAAGGAGATCGCAGCTTTGACGAATTGCAGCATCAACACTGCCTTAGGCCGTATGCGTTATGGTCTGATCAATCTGCGCAAGATGATGACTGAGAAAAAGATCGCCTTGTAATGAATTTTACTAATTAAGGATTAGAGATGGTAGTTCATCGCAGGTACGAAAAATACGATGGGCGTTTTTTTAAAATCTTTAACGACATTTGGGTACGGGGAACGGAAAGAACCGCTAACTTCATTGTGTGAAAAGATCCATTAAAAAAAATATTGAGAGTTCCTGCTCGTTAAGAGCAGGGACTTTTTTATTTGGCATACACGCCCGGTAATGGTAGACTGAAACCTTTGCCGGTAAAAAAATATTGTCATTCTGGCCCTCCATCTGGTAACAAGACTTGCCCTTAGTTTGGCTGGAAGGCTGGGACAGAATGACGCCTAATTGAACAAGCCGCCCTGATAATACAGAGGCGGCTTTGTTTTTATGCAGATTGCACCATTATTTATGCGAATCTATATCCCTTACTTTTTTATCTTCTTTTTCCTTTTGCTGCTGTTCCCTCCCTTTTTTTTTCATGTCCCTGGAAAAGGCCTGGACCCTTCCTATAATATTGCCATCTGTCTTGCCCTCAAGCACAAACTGGTATTCGGAAAGGATTTTGTGTTCACCTTCGGGCCTCTGGGTATTCTAAGTAGCCGGCTGCCTATTTCAGTATCCATGTGGGTATATATTCTGTCGGATCTGTATTTTCTAGGTACCCTTTTTATTATACTTAGGGCTGTATTCAAGAACAATTTCAGCTATCTGCCTGTCCTCTATATCTTTTTATGTATAACCGTTGCCCTGTATGATGCACCCTTTCAGCGATATTTCCTTTTCTTTCTTTTCTATCTTTTCGCTACGATAAAAGAGCCTGCAAAAGCGTTGAATGTAATCCAGGCAGCTTTGTTATCGATATTGTGCTTCTATTACAAGGTAAATTTGGGGATTACGGCGATGATCCTTTTCCTGATGGTAATCAGTTACGCATTGATAGGTAAAAAATTAGGCCGGATGCACTATCTGGTTATACTTTCCTCCTATATCGCCGGCATCTTGCTTACCGCCTGGTTATTACATGTAGACCTAAAGGGCTATATAGCTGGCAGCTGGCAGCTTATCGATGCGTATAATGATGCGATGTATCTCCCGGCCGGCCCGGAATACTTAATTTTCGTGAAAGCGGCCGTCTTGATCCTAACCGTTGTTGCCGGCAGGGCTCTATATCTGCTGGCAGCGTCTATCCGGAGAAAAGAGGTATTAAAAAATGCCGATGAGCTTTTTATTCATGGTCTTATCTGTCTTGCGATGTTTGTTTTTTTCAAGAGCGGCTTTGTGCGGGTCGATGGGAGTCATATTTTTATTTTTTTTAAGATCAGCAGTCTGCTGGCCGGGTTTTTATATTTATATAATCCATCCGGGTTCAGGAGGAAAATGGCGGCATTTTGTTGCTGGGGAGTACTGGGGATCGCAATTTTGGCAGCGAATACGATACCGGATAATGGGCAGCCCTATTTGCCCATCCTGCGCGGTAGTTTTTTGTCGGTAAAAATGAAGGAGATCGGCAATTATTGCAGGGAAATAAAAAATTACCCGGCAGCTGACGGAGGCAAGGTGGAGTCGGGGCCATCCGTGGATGTCATTCCTTCGGAGATATCAAAGGTCTATTTCAATGGATGGAAGTATGATCCCCGTCCTGTCATTCAATCTTATTCTGCCTATAATTCATACCTGGACAGTTTGAACTATCAGAAATATATTTCGCCCGGAGCGCCGGATTATGTATTATTCTCTTTGAGCAGCATAGACGACCGTCTTCCTTTTTTTGACGAATCGAAGACCAAGCTGGCCTTGTTTAGTCATTATTCCGTGGTAGGAGCTATGGGTGAGGACCTTTTGCTCCGGAAAAGACCGGTGGTTGAAAATTTAATTCCAGTCAGGGTGAACGAGCGGATGGAGGCCAGGATCGGCGAGGATTTCAACCTGGGCACGAGGGATGAGCAAGTAAAAAGCATAGATGGGAAAGAGGATAAGGCGGGCGGTAAACACTATGACCTTCAGTACTCGAAGATCTTTGTCCGGTATAATTTCCGGGGGTGGGTGCGGAGATTATTGTATCAGCCGCCTTCCTTGCATATGACAATTACATTGGAAAGCGGGGAACAGATGACTTACCGGGCTATTCCTACCTTGCTGGAGGATGGGATGATAATAAATAAATACATTGACTTGCCGCAGGAGTTCCAGTTGCTGATGCAGTCAGGGGGGCGTTGGTGTGCAAATATCAGAAAGGTCCGGTTTGAGCAGGAGCCCGGCAGCAATGGGTTTGATCCTATTGTAAGGATGGAGAATACCTATTATGCACTCCCGGACAGGCCGGAGGCAGAACGTAAGGCCGATAGTCTGGGAGTAGCGGAAATTATCGGAGGGAAAAAATATAAGCCCGCGCTGACAGATATTTCTCATTTTGAGCCGGATAGTTTTCGTAGCTGGGTGGAAAACATAACAACCTATTCACCCCTGATACGGATACAGGGTTGGGCTTTTAGGGAGAGGGGAGATAATGAAAATAACGTAGCCGGAGTCGTTCTCCGATCCGGGGACCAGCTGTATGCATTGTCGTCGGAAAACCAAAAGAGGCCCGATCTGATATCATATTTTAAAAGAAAAGATGTTTACGCAGCGGGGTATACCGCCCTTGTCAGCAGATCGCAATTGCCGGCGGGGGTCTATCAGATAGGGATAACTCTTTCCGATACGGTAAGCCGGAAGAATTGGATCTATTTTACCGACCGGCAAGTTCAAATCCCGTGAGACAGGTATCTTTTATTTTTGCGACAGGCTTTTATTTTGATTATAAGCGTCGAGGCCGCACTGGAGCCAGGCCGCGTACTCTTTTGCGTTGGGGGTGTAGCCAACAGGGTAGTTCAATAATTTTTCGTCCGGGCTGATGACGACATAAAAAGGCTGGGAGGCATTCTTAAAGGTCTCAGACTGAAGGGTAGCAAATTTATCGCCGATCGTTTTGATCTCTTTCTTGCTGCCATCACCGGTAGTGAACAGGAATTGCTGGTCATCGGGCAGAACCTTACGATCGTCTACATAGAGGGAGACAAGGATGAAATCCTGTTTGATCTTTTGTTTTACTGCCAATTCGGTCCAGACTTTTTCTTCCATTTTCCGGCAGTTGACACAAGCCCAGCCAGTGAAGTCTATCAAGAGCGGCTTATGCTGCTGTTTTGCCAGGGCAACTGCTTTGTCATAGTCATTGATCACATTAGCCTCTACCCCTTTTCCTTCATCGACTGCATAAAGGCTATAGGTCAGGGGTGGAGGGAACCCACTGATAAGTGCTATATTGGCATATTTTGTATTGGTCAGTCCGGGCGCCAGATAAAGGGCAAAGGCTAAAAAGGCGACGGCGAAACCGATTCTTGGATTGCTCAATTTCTTTGGAGGAGGATCATGATGGAATTTGATGACCCCGAACAGATAAAGTGCCAGGCCTAAACTTACAAGTATCCATAACCCAAAGAAGGTTTCCCTTTTTAGCAAGCCCCAGTGACTGACAAGATCTGCATTTGAAAAATACTTGATAAACAACGCCAGCTCAACAAAACCAAAGACAATTTTCACCGTATTCATCCAGCTGCCCGATCGGGGCAGCGATTGCAGCCAGCTCGGGAACAGCGCAAATAAGGCAAAAGGCAGTCCTAATGCAAAACCAAAGCCTGCCAGCACGACAGTCAGCTGTACCGGTCCGCCATTGGGCCCAAGAGCGCTGACTACAAAAGTACCCAGAATAGGCCCGGTGCAGGAGAATGAAACGATTACCAGGGTCAGCGCCATAAAGAAAATCCCCCCAATGCTGCTGATATTGGATTTAGTATCTACAGAATTGGAGACGCTGCTTGGAAGCGTAATCTCAAAAAGCCCAAAAAAGGACAATGCAAATGCCAGGAAAACTGCCGCAAAGAATAAGTTTAGCCAGACATTGGTAGCTATATTATTCAGGATGTTGGCGTTGTTAGCCTTCAGGAAATAGAAGGGAACGCTGATCAGGACATATATAAGAAAAATAAAGAACCCGTATAAAAAGGCATTGGCAATACCTTTAGAACGAGAGCCCGAACGTTTTGTGAAGAAGGAAACGGTCAGCGGGATCATAGGGAAGGTACAGGGCATGATCAAACCTACCAGGCCACCCAATATCCCCAGGATGAAGAGACCAAGCATGCCTTTGGACTGGGAATTCTCGGCCCCGGTGCCACCGCATTTATTCACAGGATTCGCAAGATCGACGGAAGCCTTTTTCAATTCGTTGGCAGCGCTGGCCGAGCCCTGGAGACCGGCCGCCTTTGCTACCAGTCCGCCGTCTGCCGTATGTGCATAACGGAAAGGTACTTCAACGGGCCCTACGACGGAATCTTTATAAATGGCCATAAAAGTTACCGTTCCTTTCAGGTCGCCGGAGGAAGCGGATGCGCCGGAAGCAGCGGCTCCGGATCCAGATATCCCGGATGCAGCAGCAGGCTGAAGGTGAACCAGCCATTGAACATCTCCCGTGAACGATCGGGTCTCAGCATTGCTGAAGAGAGCTTCTTTTTGCGCCCGGAGCTGGCCCTTCTCGTCTATATTTTGAACGGTCGCACCGGCAGAACTGTCCAGCGTAACACGGGAGTTGGGCAGGCTATCCGCCATGGTCGTGGAATACAGTCTCCAGCCGTCAAGGATATGGCCATGAAGGACCAGGACCGGTTTACCATCAGCGCCCTGCTGGGTACCGAACTCCCAGGAGACAACGCTGTTCGCAATGTCGGTTTGGGCTAGACTCCGGTTCGCACCTAAGAACAGGCTGGCGGCCAAAAAGGCTGTTGCCAGATAGCGAAACCGGCAACCGGTGCCGGTGATACTGCCGCGTCCGGTCCGGCGACTGATTTGACGAGTCCGGCGACTGATGTTAAGTAGACTTGTGCTCATGGTATTATCCGCCGATGTTAACCTTGATGTCGACGTCTGCAGGCGGAAGACATTGCTGGTCGTTACAGACCATGAATTCGACCTTTCCGGCAAGATTGGTTTTTACATTGCTTTTCAGCTTGACCACCTGGACAAAGTCTACCGTCTTTTCATAATATTTTACGTCATGACTCCAGGCAGATTCGAATTTCTTTACCAGCTGGCCCTTTTCTTTTACAGTGCCATCCAGGGTATACAGGGGGTTCTTTGTAAACGTAAAAGTCGTGGGGATGGGGCCTTCACCTCCGGCATCCTGGGCATACAGATGATAGTTGCCGCCGATGGTGGCTGTCATATGGATCTCGTATGTTTTGTCCGCAATCTTCTTAGCCGTATAGCTCCAGGAAACTTCCTTACTGGACTGCGCCATCACCAGGCTGCCTGCAAGTACAGCTAAACCAAATAGTACTATTTTTTTCATAATTGTGTAAAGGGTAAAGTTCTGTTTCCAAATGTTAGGAAAAAACTAAAAATTAACCAACCCGGCTTCCCGTGTTACCAATTTTACTTTTGAATCGATGAACAGGCTTTGAAGTACAGCTTTTCCATCAATATTGCCAAGGGCTTCGGAACAGGCGCGTTCGGGATGGGGCATCATTCCGAAAACATTCCGGGCGGTATTGCAAATACCTGCTATGTTTCTCAGGGAACCGTTGGGGTTGGCGGCATCAGTGATATTTCCGTCCGCATCGGCGTAACGATAGATGACCTGGCCGTTGGCTTCCAGCAGGTCGAGGGTCTTTTCGTCGGCATAATAACGCCCTTCGCCATGGGCGATTGGTATTTTCAGCGCATGGCCATTGTCGCCCGCACCTCTGAGATAGATATTTTTTGAGATAAACTGCTGATTAGCATTCCGCAGGAGGGCGCCGGGCAACAGGTGCGATTCGCAGAGGACCTGGAAGCCGTTGCAAACTCCAAGGACCTTACCGCCTTCCTCTGCAAAACGGGTGACGCTTTGCATTATGGGACTAAAGCGGGCAATGGCGCCGCAGCGAAGGTAGTCGCCATATGAGAAGCCGCCGGGGAGCACGATGCAATCTTCGGTGGTGAAAGCGCTGAGGTCAGTATCCTTGTGCCAGAGCATGATCACTTCCTGGCCAAGGTCCTGCTGCAGGGCGTCAAACATATCACGATCGCAGTTGGACCCGGGAAAAACGACTACTCCAAATTTCATATATGATGAGTTTGAGACGGCAAAAGTACGAATTTTTGAGGGATTGGTCGCTTGCCCTTAACTCAGACAGGGGCAAACCCAAAATAATTCATGGCTAAAATGTAAGCGATTATGAGCCAGTGCAATACGTTCGGAACAGTCGTCCTGGTCGGGTAATAGTAGGCCGCAGCATGGAAGGCGGCAAAAGGGACGGCCATGATGATCCAGTTCTCATAGGAGTTGACACGATTGATGAGAATGATGATGACCGAAACAAGCAGGAACAGAAGCAGCAGGCTCCAGCTTTTGCGGATCTGGATGAGAAATTTGCTGAGATTTTTCTGGACAAAGTATCCCCCGATGATAAAAGGGATGATAAGCCAGACTATACCCAGGGTAATCCAGATAGATGAAGGAAAGGCCGGGACAGTGAAGACGATCTTAGGAACGATATCGGACCAGCTCCAATGGCCGGAGAGATAGAGAAAAAGGAAGAGAAAATAATAAGGAAAGGTAAATCCAAGAAGGCCGACAAACCATTCCCTGACACGAAAGGGACGCATGGTCAGGAGACCAGACAATACGAGGAGAAGAAAGGCTACCGCGGGTATATATAGGAGGGATACTATCCCGGTCCACACGCCTATATTAAAGATGGCCGTACCGGGACGGTGGCTATTGTAGAGTTCCATCATCCTGTACCACACCCAGATCATAATTGTATTGATCAGCAGGGGAGCAGAAAAATGACTCCAGTCAGGCAAAAGGGATGTAATGAGGATATAGGACATGCCGGGCAGGAAGTTGGGCTTCGGCAATACCTTGTGGTGATTGGATATGCGGTTGAAAAGGGTCGCCTGGAAGATAAGCAGCAGGAAGGTCAGCAGGGAATAGAGGATCGGTACATTATGAAACACCGAGTCGAGTCCGCGTAAGATCACCCTGTACAGATAATTATCCTCCGGGTGCAGGGCGGGGGTTACCGGATGTAAAAAAAGAGGGAACTTTAATACAAGCGCATAAAAGAGGAGCAGCAGGGCGTTAGCAGGTGTTTTCTGTCTAAAAATACCGATCACCGGGTCTTGTTTCTGGGTTTGACGAGGCCCTTCCAGGGCCTCAGTTATGTAAAATCGACTTTCGCAAAGCAAAGATAGTTCTTGTAAAGGCAAGGAATAATAGTTTCCCAACTGCTCACCTGTTTGCCATAACGGGGCATAAAATCATAACCCCTGTCCAGGTTACGCAGCGTAGGAAAACGGGTCACTTTACCTTCCGGTGAAATGCTCTGGTCGTTGAGCAGCATATTTCTCCGCTCGTATAGATTAAAAAGAAAATGCAGTTCGCCACCTGTGTTGATAAGCTCGTGGGAGATAAGATTTTCCGTCTCGTCATCGAACTGGCTTTTGGGGATGATGGCGCTCCATTGCATGTTGCTTTCCGCGTCAAACGACAACACCATAATGTTCTCAGCATGGAATCGCGTGGCATAGTTGCCGTAATTCCTGCCCCATGGGTTATAATAAGGACTATAATAATAAGGGGAATAAAAGCCGCCCGGGCCGAAGGCGGGATTATACATATAATCCCAACGATTGTACATGTTGCCCCGCGATGTGGTGTAGAGGGATTCCGTAACAAGCAGATAACCCCCGTCCCTTTTGGTAATGATGTGTTTGATAAAGAAGTCGTTAAAGGCCATCCGCAGATTGGCGTCGGAGCTTTTGGCCTGGGCCCGGAGGTCATCGTTGAAAACGCTGACTTTTTCTTCTACGCGGCTGTTGGTAGCCTTATCCCAGATGACCGAATAAAGACCTTCGATATTACCCCGCCGCTGTTTGTAATAAAAGCCGGAGAGAATATATCGTTTGTTCGTGTTGTCGACCTTGAATTTCACCTCGTCGAGAATGCGGTCGCCGGCGCCAATATCCTTTACGGAAAAACTATCGGCAGTAGGGCCCTTTGTGACCAGCGCCACGCGGGAAACATAGTCATTGCTGCCGCTGCGCAGGTATTTACCAAATACGAGCTGACCGTCATTGTCGACCTGGAAGTCAGTAAAAAGCTCGTTCCGTTCTTCCATCGGAATATAAATGCGGTGGCGGTCGATCAATTGAAGACCGGCATCATAAAGGAAGGTTGTAAACAGGAAATTGCGGGGATTTTTGCTGTTGATCTTAAAGATCATGATCTTTTGCTTGTCCTCGCTGATGACGGTAGTGTAGATCTTGTTGGTAGAGGCAAAGCCGATCTGGGTGGTGTCGAGCTCGATGGGCTCTCCTATTTTCCGGGCCTGATTGTCGAGCTTGACGGCTGTGCAATGGACGATACTTCTCTTCTGGTATTCATATATGACATAACAGAAGTCCGGATAGGCTACGAAGTCAACATTTATGTATTTGTCCGGCATGAAGGATAGGGGTACCCGCTGCTGCAGCTTCATATCATTGTCATAGATGCTGATGGCATTACTGGAGTTGTTATTCTTGAATACCAGGAAGTTACCATTAATTTTTCCAATGATTTCAAAATTGGTACGTCGTCCATCCTCCCGCTCGGGCTCCGTGTAGGTGATCTGCTGGACCTGGGCTTCAACGGTGGCAACAACCGTCGTCAGGGTTAGTGCGAGCAGCAGGGATGACAGGGCTCTGTTCATATTTACCACTACTTTTAAGGTCGTAAGATATGCAAAAGTTTAACTTATAGTTGTTACGTACCTTTTAAAGTTAAGGTTGCCCCTGGTTGTCGCCGGGTTGCCGGGACGGCAACCCCAAAATTAGCGAGCCCTGTTAGTGTTTTTACCTATAACTTTGCCCCTTATTTAACAGCAGACTCATTGTGAGCAAACAGATCAACAAAGTAAGCTTAGCAAATCTTGTTATTGCGTTAGGCATCATTTACGGCGACATCGGGACCTCTCCCCTCTACGTTCTGAACGCCATTATTCATGGAAGAGTGATTGAAGAAAAGCTCATTTTGGGCGCTCTTTCCTGTATTATCTGGACCCTGACGTTACAAACCACGGTAAAATACATATGGCTGACCCTAAAAGCCGACAACAACGGTGAAGGAGGGATCTTTTCCCTCTATGCCCTTGTCCGGCGTCAGAAACGATGGCTGGTGATACCCGCTATGATCGGGGGCGCCGCATTGCTGGCCGACGGGATGATCACTCCGCCGATCTCGGTCACTTCCGCGATCGAAGGTCTGCGGCAAATGCCGGCATTCCGGTATGTGGACCAGTCGACGATAGTCTATTTAGTGCTGGGCATCCTGGTGATACTGTTCTTCCTGCAGCAGTTCGGCACAGAGTCGATAGGCAAGCTATTCGGCCCGATCATGTTTATCTGGTTCTCCATGCTGGCAGTCCTGGGAAGTAGTCACCTGCTGGACGACTTGAGTATTTTCAAGGCCCTCAGCCCGCATTATGCCATCCAGCTCCTGACGACCTATCCAAAAGGGTTCTGGATCCTGGGGGCCGTGTTCCTTTGTACCACAGGAGCGGAGGCGCTTTATTCCGACCTGGGGCATTGCGGCAAGGGCAATATCCGTATTTCATGGATCTATGTCAAGCTTTGTCTTATCCTCAACTACTTAGGGCAGGGCGCCTGGCTGATAGCCCAGTACAAGGGCCGGATCTTCGACACCAGCCTGGGCAACCCCTTCTATAATATCATGCCGACCTGGTTCCTGATACCGGGTATCATCATCGCCACGGCAGCGGCTATCATCGCCAGCCAGGCCCTGATCACCGGATCTTTTACCCTGATCAGTGAAAGCATGCGGCTCAACCTCTGGCCAAAGCTGCGGATCAACTATCCCACAGAAGAGCGCGGTCAGTCCTATATCCCGGCGATAAATTTCATGCTGTTTATCGGCTGCTGCGGAATTACGCTGTATTTCCGTACTTCGGCCCATATGGAAGCGGCATATGGCCTGGCCATTACGCTGTGTATGCTGGCTACATCCATTCTTTTCGCCAATTACCTTATCTCCCGAAGGACCAACTCGGCGCTGATCTATCTCTATCTGGTCCTTTACCTGAGCCTTGAGCTGAGCTTTCTTTTCGCCAACCTCGACAAATTCCCGCACGGAGGGTTTGTCACGCTGATCGTTGGCGGGGGGCTGTTCGCCGTTATGTACGTCTGGTTCCGCGCCCGTAAGATCAAGAACCGCTATGTTGAGTTCGTCCGCATGGAGCATTATATCCCACAAATCCAGGAGTTGAGCAATGACCGGACGGTTCCGAAATCGGCCACCCACCTGGTCTATATGACAAGCGCCAATAACCCGAAAGAAATTGAGCATAAGATCATTTATTCCATCCTGAATAAAAAACCTAAACGGGCGGATATTTACTGGTTCGTTCACGTGGATACCCTGGACGATCCCTATACCGCCGAATATTCGGTAGAGCATATCATCCCCAATGACATCATCCGGGTTGAGTTCCGTTTGGGTTTCCGGGTCGAGCCAAAGATCAATCTCATGTTCCGCAAGGTCGTGGAAGACCTGGTGAACAACCGGGAAGTGAATATCACCAGCCGGTATGAGTCCCTGGAACGAAACAATGTAGTGGGGGACTTCCAGTTCATCGTCATGGAAAAATACCTGAGCCAGGATAATGAACTGCCCTTCCTCGAACGGGTGGTGATGAAGCTGTACTTCTGGCTGAAAGAGCTGAGTCTTTCAGAAGAAAGAGGTTTTGGGCTGGATCCCTCCAACGTGACGATAGAGAAATTCCCGTTGATCGTGTCCCCGGTACCAAATTTCAACCTGAAAAGGCTGAATGTCGAAGACTAAATGTTCAAAAAAAAACTTATACGCTGGGCCAAGGTCCTGATCCTACTTTACAGTGTCATCGGAATAGCCTGGTATTATGGGCAGGAAAAGTTGTTGTTTCATCCCGTAGCCATAGATAGAAAAATAGCCTATGCCTTCGATCAGCCCTTCACGGAGCTGAACATTCCCTACGATGCCGCCACCAACTTGAATGTGGTCCAATTTCGCGCCACCGACAGACCGGCGGACAGCCTGGCCAAGGGCGTGGTCCTTTATTTTCATGGCAACACCACCGGCATCAGCATGTTCGCACCTGCGGCGATCGACTTCACCGCTAAAGGATATGAAGTATGGATGCTGGACTATCCGGGCTTTGGCAAGAGTACGGGCACCTTCACCGAGAAAAAGCTTTATGAATATGCGCTGGTATTTTATAAGCTCGCGCGGAGCCGCTGGTCTCCCTTGCAGATCACACTTTATGGCAAGAGCATGGGAACGGGGATTGCTGCGCAGCTGGCTTCGGTGCGGGACTGCCGGCGACTTATCCTGGAATCTCCCGCTTATAGCCTGACATCGGTGGCGCGGCGTTATTTATTTCTTTATCCCGTCGCTTCCATGTTACACTATCATTTTCCCACCAATGAATATTTACCTGCAGTTACCGCGCCGATCACCATCTTTCAGGGTGATGAGGACCGAACAGTGCAGTATAGTAATGCGTCGAGGCTAAAGCCCCTGCTCAAAAAGGGAGATGAGTTCGTGACTGTACAGGGCGCGGGGCACAATGATCTGCGCAATTTTCCTTTATTTAAGGAAAAATTAGATTCAGTGCTTAAGATTTGATAAAGGAACGTAATCGTTCTTCATGCTGCTCCGGAATAAAATAGTCGTTCTGCGAGACGACAGTACCTTCTGCATACACGTCGAGGGGAACCAGTTTTTCATGTTCGAGGACATAGGCTTTATAACCAAAGGGCTGCAGCAATTCGAAAAGTTTGATCCGCTGCTCGCGCTCGAACAGTTCGCAAAGGAGAATAGGGTGATGTTTTTTCAGGGTTTGCGTAAAGGACGCAAAGACCTGGAATTCCAGCCCCTCTACATCACACTTGATATAGTCCAGCCGAGGCAGGCTGCTGAAGAGATTGTCGCCGGATTCGTTCTTCACTTTTTCTGATTCGACAAAGTCCAGGGTCGGACTGGCTTCCATTACGCGGGCATAGGCAAAGCGTTTCATGGCTCCAACCTTAGGTATCCCCATTTCTACATATTCGCCATTCCCGCCAAGGGCTACTTTGTAAAGGGTGACATTTGCAGACTTTTTCTGCTGGAGAAGGCGTTCCAGCGTATTGTGAAATGAGCTCATGGGTTCGATGGCGAAGACCTTTCCGGAATTACCGGCCAGGCGACTTAATTCGAGAGTGAAGTATCCCAGGTGCGCACCGATGTCGACACAAAAGTCGCCGGGACGAATGATCTTTTTGAGAAAGTAGACGTCCTGGTATTCTTTTCCCAGCCAACCCGTGCGATAGAGGCGCTGAAAAGAGCCGGCCAGTAAGGACAGGTATTTTTTCTCACCCAGGACGTCGAGTAGTATCTTTTTGATCGCCATATCGGGATGCAAGTTAACAGGACCAGGTAAACTGACAAAAATATTTGTCAGATAGGTACTACGTTTTGATTCTTGTTCAGGCGGAGTTTTTCAGGTACAGACAGTAGTATTTCCTGGTGGAGAGCCTGGACCAGACGCTGCTTGACGAAGTCGCGGTGTACGACAAGGCTGACCTCCCGCATAGGGGTTGGCTTTTTAAAGTGACGGATCAACTGTTGCTGTTTACCGGTGAGGTCCATGGCGGCCAGCTCAGGCAGAATCGTGATGCCGTCATTGAGCTCCACCATACGGCGCAACGTCTCCAGGCTGCCGGCCTCATAGTCGAAATGACTGCCTTCGCGGCTGGCTTTTCACAAAGCCTGACGATCTGCGAGCGAAAACAATGACCTTCTTCCAGCAGCCACAGCTTGTTAGGATCGATGTCCTGGGTCAGCATATAAGTCTTTTTATAGGCCGCATTTTTGCGGGAGACATAGACCAGCAGCTCCTCATAAAAAAGCACCTGCTCCCGGATGCCGTTTTCCTGGAGGGGGGTGACAAGAATACCCACGTCGATCCGGCCTTCCCGGAGCCGGGCCACCAATGCTTCAGTGGTCATTTCATTGACAACCAGCTTTATCTGGGGATATTTCGTGGTAAAGGACTGGATGAAAAGAGGTAAAAGATAGGGCGCCAGCGTAGGAATGATGCCAATGCGAAGCTCACCCGCAAGAACCCCTTTTTTTGCCTGAACTATCTCATTGATAACATGCTTTTCTCCTAATATTTTCCTCGCCTGCTCGATCACCTCGCGACCCGCCTCTGTAGGGATAACGGGTTGTTTACTGCGATCGAAGATCTTCAGACCCAACTCTTCCTCCAACTTCTGCACCTGCATGCTCAATGTAGGTTGGGTAACAAAACAATGACCGGCGGCGGTCGCAAAATGACGATAGGTGTCTACAGCTACGATATATTCGAGTTGAACAAAAGTCATATCAGAGAAGTTGAATTAAAAGTCATGGTCATGCCATAGGACGTGTAAAGTTAATAGATTTTCTCTATGCAAAGATAAATTTAATCGATGTTGTCAATCGGAAAAATTGTTGAACTTTATCGTGCAATTCAGATTGTTCACTATTCAAATACAACGCCATTATGGCCGAAGAAAAAAAACCGCTTACGACAGCTTCCGGCATTCCTTATTATCACCATGAGGATACTCAGAGCGCAGGCCCTCGCGGCCCACTATTATTACAGGATTTCATTCTTCACGAGAAGATGGCTCATTTCAACAGGGAACGTATTCCTGAACGTGTCGTGCATGCCAAAGGCAGCGCAGCGTATGGTACATTTACCGTAACACACGACATTACAAAATATACACGGGCCAACCTGTTTAGTCAGATCGGCAAGACAACGCGTACGATCCTTCGATTTTCCACCGTCGGCGGGGAAAAAGGCTCTGCCGATACAGAGCGCGATCCGCGTGGCTTTGCGCTGAAATTCTATACGGAGGAAGGCAACTGGGACCTGGTAGGTAACAATACACCCATCTTCTTTATCAAGGACCCGAAGAAGTTTTCCGATTTTATCCATACACAAAAAAGAGACCCGCGCACCAATACAAAGAGCCCGACCATGATGTGGGATTTCTGGAGTCTCAATCCCGAAAGTCTGCACCAGGTGATGTTCCTGATGAGCGACCGGGGTACCCCTTATGGCTATCGCCACATGCATGGCTTCGGCAGCCATACCTTCAGTCTCATCAATGACAGGAATGAGAAAGTATGGGTGAAGTTTCACTTTAAGACGGCGCAGGGCATCAAAAATTTCACCAATGATGAAGCTGTGAAGATGAAAGGAGAAGATCCGGATTTCGCACAGCGCGACCTGGTGGAAGCCATCGACCGGGGCGACTTCCCTAAATGGAATGTGAAGATCCAGGTGATGACGCTGGAGCAGTCAAAGACCTATGCTTATAATCCCTTTGATCTGACCAAGACTTGGTCACAGAAGGAGTTCCCCCTCATAGACGTCGGCGTCCTCGAGCTGAACGAGGTACCAAAGAATTATTTTGCCGAAGTAGAACAGGCAGCTTTTGCCCCGGCCCATGTCGTAGATGGCATCAGCTATTCTCCCGATAAAATGTTACAGGGACGCCTCCTCTCCTATCCTGATGCTCACCGTTACCGCCTGGGAGTTAACTATGAGCAGCTTCCTGTCAATCGCTGCCCCTATGCAGTGAACAATTATGAAAGGGATGGAGCTATGCGGCTGGACGGCAACGGGGAGAGCAATCCGAATTATTTCCCGAACAGCTTTGATAGTACTGTTCCTGACGAAAAATACAAGGGCCTGCCGATGGAGCTGGACAGCAATGTTGCAGACTGGTATGACAGAAATGGCCCGGGGGAGAATGATCATTATAGCCAGCCCGGCATTTTCTGGCGGGAAGTGCTGAGCCCTGAGGATAAGAAACATCTGGTCAGCAATATTATCGGAGCGATGAGCGGGATCTCGGGTCCGAAACGCGGAGACATCGTTAACCGTCAGCTTTGTCATTTCTTCCGGGCCGACATCGGCTTGGGAATGGCGATTGCTCAGGGCCTGGGGGTGAATGTTGAAGATGCGATGCAGGGAGCCAGACACCAGCAGCCGGTTACAGCAAGTTGAGTTTCGAGTCGATGCCTACATATACATGAGTGAGGGCCGCTTTTGCGCGGCCCTTTTCTATTTTATAACCTATTAACGTTTCAATAACCAATAAAGGACCGGATCTACTCCTTTTTTTCAAACCTTGCATGCGTAAATTCAAAATGAAGAACCATGTACAAGAAATTTCTTTTTGTTCTTTTTACGGGCATTCTGACTGTCCATCTTCAGGCGCAAACGCGCAGGATCGATACGGTTGCCGTCTCCATCCTGGATAAAATGAGCGCACTGATCGGTGATCTTAGTTCCTGCAGCGTCACGATCAGGTCCACCTATGATGTATCCAGCCGGGAGATGGGTCTTGTAAAACATTCCGATGAGCAGGAGCTTTTCCTTCGCGGATCCAGCAAGCTGTTGTTGCGGTCTGAAGGGGATAAGGGGAGCCGTTATTTTTTGTTCAACGGAAAGAACCTGAGCTATTATTCGATGGACAAAAACCAGTATAGCCAGATAGAGACGCCGGCTTCACTGATCGAAATGATCGATACGGTCAATAAGCTGTATGGAATCGAGTTCCCGATCGCAGATTTTTTTTATCCCAGCTTTGTAGACGATATCCTGGCGGAGTCGAAAAACCTACTATACCTTGGTCTCACCCAGATAGATGGGAAAGAATGCTTTCACATCGCCGGGACGGCCGCTGACAAGACATTTCAGTTCTGGGTCTCCAATGATGCCTGGTATCTACCTATGAAGATAGTGATCGTATACACCAATAAGGAGATGAATCCGCAGTATGAGGCCGTGCTTAGCAACTGGCAGGTGAATCCAAATCTGCCGGATGCGATATTCCAGTTTACGCCGCCTGTCAAATCCAAACAGGTGAG
>Ga0193717_1000166_pt1 | contig 56869 bp, 29 predicted proteins | sample U2c2metaG_FD_145900 | JGI IMG/M metagenome (GOLD analysis project Ga0193717, IMG submission 145900) | Soil microbial communities from a riparian zone of the East river system, Colorado, United States - U2c2 | ecosystem: Environmental > Terrestrial > Soil > Riparian zone | place: USA: East River... | reverse complement strand
TTAAAATTAAACTAAATTTTTGATTTAACTACTTATATATTTATTTTATATATCCGATGACTCTAAATTTTTTTTTTTATATTTTATATTTTATATTTTATATTTTATATTTTATATTTTATATTAGCTTTTTTTTTTTTAATATTTTTCTTAAATATACAAACATACAAAAGTTATTATATTTATATAAAGTTAACCTGATTACAGCTATTTGCAAATCATAGCTTAAAATTGTATCTAGTATCTAATATCTAATATCTAATATCTAATATCTAATATCTAATATCTAATATCTAATATCTAATATCGAATATCGAATATATAATATATAATATTAATAAAAACATCCTTTACAAAACTGCTTCAAATAGTCCATATAAAAAACTTTACTTCATAATAATAATCATAATAATCCTAGGCTAAAACTATTAAAAATTCATTCTTGTTATTTAATGTTACTCTCTAAATAGCAAGAGTAAATATTAATAATCCTAGGAATTGAACTCTTATTATTACTCTTATTATTGATATTAAAGAATTGTTATTACATCTAACTTAAAATGATCAAATGATCAAATGATCAAATGATAAAATGATAAAATGATAAAATGATAAAATGATAAAATGTTCAAATGATAAAATGTTACTGGAGAAATAAATTAATTAAAATTAAAAATAAAATAAAAATTAAAATAAAAATTAAAATTAAAATTAAATTTCCACCATCTTTAAGGTTCTAATATGAGAAAAAGGTATAAATAATTAAATATTAATAATAAATTTTTTTATCTTTAGAGTTTTTAAATAAAAATAATAATAAAAATAAAAATAAAAATAAAAATAAAAATAAAAATTATCATGGGATAACAGCGTAAAAAAGTAAAATAGTAACAAGTATCTTAAAAGTTAAAATTTTAAATTTAGAGTGTTTTTTAAAATATTTAAATAATTAAATAAGATCGTGGTTTAAATATAAAATATCAAATATTAAATATTAAATATTAAATAATAAAGGGGTTATTACCTACTTAAAATTAAAATTCATATTTTAGAGTCACTATAAAAATTAATGTAAATCGATTGCATCTTTGATATAGCTTAGTAATAATAAAGTAAAAACATATGCTTGAATAAAAGATACAGCTAATTCTAGTCCAATTATAGCTAAAAATAAAGCAAAAGGAATTAAAGTAATAATTGCTATTAAAACTCCTCCTGTAAACATTTGATATAAAAAAGTCGATAAAATTTTCAATAATGTATGACCAGCTGTAATATTACTAAAAAGTCTAATTCCTAATGAGAATGCTCTAGCAATATAACTTATTAATTCAATTAAAACTAATAAAGGAACTAAAGCCAAAGGTGTACCTGATGGTATAAAAAATGAAAAGAAATGAATTTTATGAATAGATAATCCTAAGATTGTAACTCCTATTACAATAGTAAAAGATAAACCAATAGATACTATAATAGAAGAAGTTATTGCATAAGAATAAGGGATATTACCAATTAAATTAGCAATTAATATAAATAAAAATATTGAATAAATAAAAGGTACATATATTTCTTTTCCTAATTGTTCTCTAACCATTGAATTTATACTTGCAAAAATACTTTCTAATAATAAAGATCATTTAGATGGTAATAATTTTGTATTGTTATTTGCTACTATATGTAAACTAATAATTAATGAGAATAATAATAATGTATATAAAGCTAAATTTGTTAAACTTAAATTGATATAACCAAATAAAGGAGCATTAAAACTTAATAAAGAAGTAATATCAAATTGTTCTAAAGGAGAACTTATAAATAATTTAGATTGGTATATATCAGTTAACATCGCTTTTTTAAGAATTAGTATATAAATATCTGTGTACTTTTATTTATACTAAAGCTATTATTATAATGATAAATTTAATATTAAATATTAAATATTAGTAAAGCGATTAATACTTAAAATCAATAAAATTATCTCAAGTTATTTATTGCTACTTTTACTTTTACTTTTATTTTCTTTTCTTTTAGATTTTATATTTATATTTAAATAGGGTGTAGGGTAGAGGGTAGATTTATTATTATTATATAATCACAATCTATATTCTATAATCTATAAACTTTAATCTATAATCTATAATATATAAACTATAATCTTTAAACTATAATCTATTAAAGATAATCTATAATCTATAATATATAATCTATAAAGATAATCTATAATCTATAATCTATAATCTATAATCTATAATACACATAAGTAATTATTATTATTATTACGATTAAATTATTAATATTTATAGTTATAAATTTAAATTTGTTAAAACATTTAGAAACTATACTATAATTGACTTATTTACTAACTGTACTAACTGTACTAACTGTACTAACTTTACTAACTAACTTGACTAACTTTACTAACTTTACTAAGGGTTAACCATTTTGTTTTATTTATTATTTATTATTTCTTATTTCTTATTTCTTATTTCTTATTTCTTATTTCTTATTTCTTATTTCTTATTTCTTATTTCTTATTTCTTATTTCTTATTATAATTGCACACGTTTACTATTACTATTACAACTCTTATTAGTATAACTAGGACACTTTAATATTGTCAGGGGTTGTGGATCTTATAAAATTTAATAATCCCAATAATATTTTAACTCCTTGGCTTCATTATTAAACATTAAACATAAAACATAAAACATAAAACATTAAACATTATTAAAGAACGTATAACAACGCAACCTTTTTAATATTTATATTTATATTTATAGTTATAGTTATAGTTATAATTATAGTTATAGTTATAGTTATAGTTATAGTTATAGATGAATTATAGTTATTCTTCGTCGAAACCTTTTCAATTAGAGAATTAGAATTAGAATTCGAATTAGAATTAGAATTAGAATTAGAATTAAACAGTTGTATTAATAATTAATAATTAATAATAAATATCCAATCAATATATTCTAGTTATTTTATTTCTGTTATCTGTTATTTCCTGTTATCATGTAATCATAAAACAGACTGTTTCTAAAAGTTTTCTAACAGTAAAACTAAAAATATTATAATGTTCTAGTATCTAAATTTAAGAAATTTAATAAAATATGTTATCCTAGTTATAATCGATGGATTATTATTATTCTGATGGTAACAAGTTCTTTTGTTAATTTGAATAACCCTAGGATTCTTATTATTATTCTTGTTATTTAGAATTAGCATTTTAATTTTAATTTGAATAACCCTAGGATTCTTGTTATTTAGAATTTAAATTATATAAATATCAGTCTAAATATATTCATTTTTAATAGTTTTTATTCTTTTTTCAATTAAAGAGTTATAATTTTTTATTATTATCTCTATATTAGTATTAGGATTATTATTATAAATTATATAAAACAGTTGAAGACATTCTTGTTGTCTATATTTTGCAAGATCAATTATTTCAAATTTAATATTAGTACTTGCTTCTATTTTATCTAACGATTTAAAAAGTTTCTTTTTTCTTGAATTACTTACACTGACACTAACATTTACACCTTTAAATTTATTAAATTTATTTAATTCTAAAAATCCCAAAATGTTTAAAGATACTTGAATTAATTTTTTACTTTGATTTATGTTATTATTATTATTATTATATTTTTCTTTAACTAAATTCAGCTCATTGCTAATAAAATTACATAATATAAAATTTTCATCAAATTTCGTATTTATAAATTTTTTTCTATCAGTTATCCGATCAGCATTATTTAAAGAACTTTTAATATTCAAATTATTCACAATATATCCACTTACATGATCAAAATGTAACACATTAAAAATATTTTTACCAGTTTTATTTTTTGTTAACAAGTAAGCGAATGTTGATATTAAATCTTTGTTTTTAGATCTTAAAAATACAGCTAATTTATTTTTTATATGATTATTATTAATTTCAATATAATTATCAAAATCTTGATAGATATGTTTATAAAAGAAAACAAGAGGAAATTTATTTAATATATTATCTTCAAAGAACTTTGTAATATTATTAATTTCTTTAATATTTATATGTATTGATTGTTTATTATTATTATTATTTTTATTATTTTTATTATAATTATTAATTTCTAGTTTAGCTTTGGATTTAATTTTCAATTTTTTAAATTTTAATATATTATGAACTTTTAGTATTTTCCCTTTTTTATCTAAATCTATTATACTATTTAATTTTAACTTATTTTTAATAATTTTTATTAAATAGACTTTATTATCTAAAAGATTGTTTTCTTCATTATAATTAATTGTTAAGCTTATACAGTTATCTATGTTATCATTAAAGCTATTATTTTTAATTTTAATTAATAAATTTTTTTTTATATGCACTAATTTTTTATTAATTATAAATATACCATCGTTATTAATAGTAATAGTTCTAATTAAATCATTAGTTATTTTGGAAATATCTATATCTATATCTATATCTATATCTAATTTATTATTCTTAATACAATCATCTTCTATTAATAATAATCTATTTATAAAATTTAAATTTAACAGATCTGAATGATAGTTATCAAGAAATAATTCTAAAGGATGAGAACCTATTCCTATAAATCCGGATTCTATTTTCTTACTCCAATTAACCTTATATTTAATATCTTCTTCAATTAAATTATCAGCATTTAAATTTAATTCAATAAAAGTTAATATATAATTTAAATAAGACCCTCTAACTTTAGGATTTAGTTTTAGAATTGAAACTTCAACTTTGTAAGCGTTGTTAACATCTTCATGTCTTAAAACAATATGTTTATTATCTTCAAATAAAACTTGAAATATTCTGAAATCTAAGTTTGTTAATATATATTTTCTACTTTCTAATTTTTTTTTTAACATTAAAGATTTTTCATTTAATAGTTTTTTATAAGATTCATATTTAGTATTTATATTATCTATAACATTAGCTGAATTTTTATTTGATTGTTGCAATTGTAGACCATTATTTTCATTATTTTCATTATTTAAAATAAGAGGAGTATTATTTCGCACAATAACCGAAGAGTTTTTGGAAAAAGATCTACTTAAATTTCTTAAGTTTGAGTATTTATATGAATTAGATAAATTATTCTTAATTAATCGATTAATTAAAAGTCCTTGCAAATTTGTAGATATTAAGCCCGATACTGGATTATTTCTAATAACAGAATTTTGTAATTTGAATCTTAATAAATTATTAGTTGATTTTTTAGGTTGATTTATTAAAGTATTAGCTTCTTTTTTATAAATATTTATATTTAAATTTAAATTTAAAATACTAGTATTCATTATATGTGGATCTAAAAACTTTAATTGATTTGTTATTGGATATGTATTTATAAGTATTTGTATATTTATATAGAGATATAGATATATTTTTGTAAGTATTAGCTTTAGCATAAGCATAAACATTTTTAAAGTAAATTTATTTTTATAATAATTTAATTGAAATAGATTATAAATTTTAACATTAATAACATTTATAACTTCTTGGAACTTATTATACATGTTAATTAAATAATTAATAGAAGTAGAAGTATCACTTAACATAAATAACATAAAATTAAATATTAATATAAATATAAATCAAAATAACAGAATAAAAATAATAATAAAATATGATAAACTAATATCAGGAGTTTTTTGTAATAAAAATAAAAATAAAATAACACATAAAAGATAAATTCTATTATCATTACCATTACCATTACTATTATCATTACCATTACCATTAAGACAAGCATTAAAGAATATAAAAAAATTATTAAAGAATTCTTTATTATATTTACTTTTTAAATTATTACTATTATTACTATTATTACTATAATTACTATTATTACTATTATTACTATTATTACTATTATTACTATATCTTAATATTAGTCTTATATTTCTATTATTATAAATGAATTTAATTATTGTTATTATCAGATAAGAAATTAATAGAATAAAATTGCTAATATATGAGAACTTATACTTATAAACAGTTAATAATATTTTAGTTATTTGTTTAAGGTTAATTGTTAATAAAGTTAATAAAGTTAATAAACTTAATAAAGTTAATAAAGTTAATAAAGTTAATAAACTTAATAAAGTTAATAAATGTCATAAAGATAATAAGAACAATATTAATAATAAACAAAATAATAAGAATAAAAATAATAAAAAGAATAAAGACAATAAAGATAAGATGAAAGAAAAATTAAAATTAAAATTAAAATTAAAATTAAAATTAAAATTAAATTTAAGTTGTTGTAATTGTAATGTTTGTAATTGTAATTGTTTAATTAATGATCTTCCTAAACTTATAAACTTATTTATTAAAGTTTTTATATGTATTAAAGTTTTTATATTTATATATATAAAATTTTTTATATGGATAGGGGTTAAATTGTTGTTATTTTCATTTGTGTTGTTGTTGTTGTTGTTGTTGTTGTTGTTATAGTTTAAATTTGAGTTGTTTGTATTTGTAATGGAAGAAGATTTAAGACTAATTACTTCATTTCCAATTTCAAAAATAAATCCGATTGTTAATATTATAAAAAATATAATAGCTACAACAAAACCGAATGTACTTATAGCATATAATGATACACTAATAGGTAATAATAGAACTAGTTCAATATCAAAGACTAAAAAGAGCATAGCTACTAATCAATAATGGATTTGAAAAGATTCTCTTGTTTGGCCAGGTATTACAGGCATACCAGCTTCATAAGCAGACAGTTTTTCTTCATAAGCTTTATGTGGTGCTAATAAAGTATTTAAACCTAATAATATTAAGGCTAAAATAGGTACAAAAATAATTAATACTAATAAAGTAATATTCATTAACTATAAAACATTGATAAAGATAGTAACTGTGTACTGTTAAGTAATATAGTTGGTTTAAGAATAAACAATACAATTGATAAAGTAATAGTAGAAATTAAAAAACTATGGAAATTTGTTAAAATTGATTCACTATTGAATACACTAAGTAATTTAGTTTTTGTCATACTGTGACCGGGACCTTTAATAATAGTAATTCCTGCTGCATTTGTATCACTACTATTTACTAATAAGACAACTACTCTTAAATAATAAGATGCACTTATTACACTTGTTAAAATAGCGGCAAAAGCCATAAATACGTAACCATTTTGTATAGCTGATAATAAAACAAATTGTTTAGAAAAGAAACCTAATAATGGTGGAATACCAGCCATAGAGAAAAAACAAATCACTAAACTTAGACTAAGTATCATATTAGATACAAATAATCCTTTAAAGTTTGTTAAATATTTTATATCAAAATCAAAAAAGTAAATATTTTTAGAATTAGAATACATTTTTATACCTGCTTTATTTAAAATGAAACCTAAAGCTAATATTATTAAAAAGACATTTAAATTTGTTATAGAATATTGAATTATATAAAATATAAATGCTTCTATAGATTGTTCAGTATTAATGGCTAAGGCTAATAAAATAAATCCTATATGAGAAATTGTACTATAAGCTAATAGTCGTTTAATTCTTGTTTGAGCTAAACCTACTATTGTACCAATTATTAAAGAAAATAATGAAATGATTAATAATAACATTTTTAACAGATAACTTGTATTATAACCAATTCCAATAAGATGAGAGCTTGGATTTATGTGCGTTAAGGTTAATAGACTGTCATAAACATTTAAATCTGTTATTGAATTTATAGATAATCCACTATATAATTCTAATAATAAAACTAAAATAGCTATTTTGGGAATAATTGTTAATCATATAGTTACTTGAGTAGGAGTTTCATCATATACATCTGGTGATCATGAATGTAAAGGCGCTGCTGCTATTTTAAATAAAAATCCAATAAAAATAAAGATTATACCTAAACTTACTCCATTTATTATAGGATATGAACCATTTGTTAATAATAATCCTAAAGGCACTGATGAAGAAATTAAACTATAAATAGATTCAAAATTTGTTAATCCTGTGAAAGTATAAATTAAACCAGCACCTAATAAAATAAAACAAGAAGATAATGCTCCTAATAAAAAATATTTTAAACCTGATGCAGTAGCGGATTCATAATCTCTATATAATGTAGCTAAGAGATATAGACCAAATGATTGTAATTCAATACTTAAATACATAGATAATAAATCTGAACAAGATAATAATAAAGATGAACCTAAACCACTAAATAATACTATTAAACAATATTCGGTTCTAGGGACATATAAACCTATATAATTGTTCTTATTATTATGATTATTATTATTTAAAGGTGCTAATGTAGTTAAGTTAGAAGAAGAAGAAGAAGCCATTTCTTTTAATAATCCTAAAGTATTTAAAGAAAATAAAGCAGGAGATAATGATGTGTTACCATCTGTTAATAAAGTTTTTAAATTTAATACTTTATTATGATAAGATGCAGTTATTAAAGGTCAAGCTATTAAGATTAAAGCTGCCAAAAATAATAAAAAGACATCTAATAATTGAGAGATGATAGTCACATGGAATAATCCACTATATATACCTATACCTGATCCAATTGACTGAATATATAAAGCATTTAAAGCTAATGCTCCGGAATAGATAAATATTATAGCAGTTATTCTAGTTATTAATAGAGAAGATATTTCATTTTTTAATGAAGGTAGGGCAATTGCCACTATTAGAATTAAGATACTTAAAAAGATCATTACTTGTTTTCTGGAGAATTTTTATTATATTTAAACTACCAAACTTTTTTTGTTTATCCTTTATAATTTATCATTTATCATTTATCATTTATCATTTATCATTTATCATTTATCATTTATCATTTATCATTTATCATTTATCCTTTATCATATTCCAGATTTCATATTAATATTCATATTAAGATTAATATTACTATTCCTATTCAGATTAATATTACTATTCCTATTACTATTAATATTTCTTATTTCTATTCCTATTTATTTGACTATTCTTATTCCTATTCCTATTCCTATTCCTATTATTGTAAATTCAAATTGAAACAAACTAAATTTAAATATGTTAAATATCTTAAATATGTTAAATATCTTAAATATCTTAAATATCTTAAATATGTTAAATATCTTAAATATGAAATTAACTAAATTGAAAGATGGAATAAAATTAAAATTTAAATTATAATAAAAATTAAAATAACAGAAAAAGAAACAGAAAAAGAAACAGAAACAGAAACAGAAACATAAAAAGAAAAAGAAAAAGAAACAGAAACATAAACATAAACATAAACAGAAAAATAAAGAGAAAAATAAAGAGAAAAATAAAGAGAAAAATAAAATAAAATAAAGTATTATGAAGACTGAAGACTGAAGACTTAAGACTAAATTGAAACAAATTAAATTAAAAATTAAATATTAAATATTAAATATTTTATCTTAAAACAAAGTAAATAAAACAACTAAAACTACAACTCTCCTAGGAAAATTGCAAGAGTAACATTAAATAACCCCAGGACTCTTATTATTAAACTAAATTAAAATAAAACAAAGTAAATAAAACACAGTAAACGCTTTGATTCTTATTATTATTCTTGCTTTATGTAAAACAACACAAAGTAAACGCTTTGATTCTTATTATTATTCTTGCGGTTTTTGATGTTTTGTATTTTAATAATAATAATCCTAGGACTATTTTGTAATTGGTAATTTGTAAGTTATAAGTTATAAGTTTTAAGTTAGAATTTAGAATTTATAATTTAGAATTTAGAATTTAGAATTTAGAATTTAGAATTTTAAGTTGAAAAAGATAAACTAAAGGAAATATAGAAGGAAGTAATTATACTTTATTATATAAATATAAATTTATTAAGATTCAGATTAAGATTAAAATTAAAATTAAAATTAACATTAAGATTAAGATTAAGATTAAGATTAAGTAATCACATTTATTTTATATCATTTATTAACCTTCCTAAACAACAAGAATGAATAATCCTAGGCTTATTTGAAGCATTTCTAAATCTTTTGTAAGTGCAAGGTTGTTGAAATTAAGTTAAGTTAAGTTAAGTTAAGTGCAATTTAAGAAACTTTAATAAATAATAAATAAAAAGATATTTTAATATAATAATATTTAGTAATATTGTATAATATATAATTATTATTCTAAATAGGGGCTACAATTTATTTTTTTAATCATTCAATATATAATATTAATAGATAATATATTAAATATATAAGATCAAATATAAAATATTAAATATACAAGATATATAAGATTTAACATTTTAAATATCATAATTGAAATAATATAAAAGATATAAATAAGGAAAAAGAAAAAATGTATAGGGGGTTAATAGGTATTATTTTTATGTTAAATTTGTGAATATCAAAATATAAATTCGATATACTTAAAAAGATGTAATTATAAAATTAAATCACCTTTAAACTTTATGAAACTGTATTCAACTTTCTGAAACTTTATGAAACTGTATGAAAATTTATGAAACTTTATTAAACTTTATGAAACTGTATTCAACTTTATGTGACTTTATTAAAGAAACTTGATTAAAGAAACTTTATTAAACTTTATGAAACTGTATGAAACTTTATTAAAGAAAATTTATTAAAGAAACTTTATTAATATTAAAGAAACTTTATTAAACTTTATGAAACTGTATTTAACTTTATTTAACTTTATTTAACTTTATAAAAAGAGGAGTTTTAGTCGTAGTTGTAGAAAACTTTTAGTTTTACTTTTAGTTTAGTTTGACTTTTAGTTTTAGTTTTAGTTTTAGTTTTAGTTTATTATTTAAAAGTTCTAAATTATTAGTTTTAGTTGGAGTTGAGTTTTAGTTTTAGTTTTATTTTTATTTTTAGTTTGAGTTGGGTTTTTGTTAATATTTAATAACAGTAACAGTAATTTAAAAATTTACTTTCCTGGGAGAGTTTTAGTATTAGTTTTACTTTTAGTTATTATTTATTATTTATAAGTTATTAGTTATTATTAATTAGTAATTAGTAATTAGTATTATTTTGAGTTTCCAACTCCTAGGTGAGTTTTAGTTTGAGTTTTAGTTTGAGTTTGAGTTTGAGTTTTAAATTAGAAGCATTTTAGTGTTGTTTGGTTTAAGTATTTAAAATAAAAATAAAATTGTATATATGTAATACTCATTTTTAATATTTAATGATTTAATGATTTAATGATTTAATGATTTAATGATTTAATGATTTAATGATTTAATGATTTAATGATTTAATGATTTAATGATTTAATGTTTATCCTAAGCACTAACCACTTTAGAACTATATAATTATATTGTTTAGGTTAAATTAGAAATTAATAATAAGAGTCCTAGGACCTTTAAAAAATTATAAATTAGAAATTATAAATTATAAATTATAAATTAGAAATTCTCAATTAGAAGCCATTAGGTTTATTATTCATGATTAATGATTCATGATTCAGGATGGACTGCGCTATTAGATGATTAGATGATTATATGATTAGATGATTAGATGATTAGATGATTAGATGATTAGATGAAGATGAATTATTTAATATTTAATATTATTGTCTGGGTCTGGAATGATTAAAAATAATGATTAATATGATCTATTATTTAGATTTATAACTAAATAAATATTTATAGTACTAGTAATAGATATAGATAGAAAGATGGTTAAATTATTCAGCAGTACTTGCTAACCAACTTAAATAATCTGGCATAGAAACAGCTTCTACGTTAATTGGCATAAATCCGTGTCATACTCCGCAAATTTCAGAGCATTGTCCGTAAAATATTCCTGTTCTATCTATTAAAAATGAAGCTTGATTTAATCTACCTGGAGTACAATCTAATTTCATACCAAGAGAAGGAACTGCAAATGAGTGAAGAACGTCGTTAGCTGTAACAATTAATCTAATATGAGTATCAACTGGAACTACCATTTTGTTATCCACATCTAATAATCTGAATTGTCCTAATTCTAAGTCTGATTCAGGTATCATATATGAATCAAAAGAAATAGCATCACCACTATCTGTTATATAATCTGAATATTCATATGCTTAGTTTCATTTTCTTAATGTTCTTAATGTTCTTAATTTTCTTAATGTTATTAATGTTATTAATGTTATTAATTATTAAGTATTAAGTATTAAATTTAAAGTATTAAGTATTAAGTATTAAGATTAAGAATGAATAAAAAGGACTATAACTTTATTAATCATGCACTTTACTTGTTTAATATTTATAAATTATAAATTATTAAGAATAAGAATCCTAGGGTTATTGTTATTGTTATTGTTATTAAATTATAAAAAAAATTAATAAGTATTAGAATCATAATTACGTTTAGTCTCTGAGGTTTTAACCTACTGATTTTAGTTTAATAGTAAACACATTATTACTTAGATAAAATATATAATATAAAATATAAAATATAAATTATAAAATATAAAATATAAAATATAAAATATAAAATTAATATTAATATTTAAAAAGTAGTGCTACTTAAAAACTCATTCCAGAATATAGTAGAATAACAGCGAATCCGCTGGGCCGTAAATCTAATTTTGTTAGTTTAAGTTGATACACAAATTTAAATAATTATATAATATATTCAAAGCTAAATATTATTTAATATTAATAATTAATAATTAATAATTAACATAGATTATATATATATATATTGTTTAACATATAGAATATAGAATAATAAGTAGTATCAAATTAACGGAGATATATTTTATTTGGTATTTGGTTAAGGGTAAGGGTAACTAATAAATATAAATATTAATATAAATATAAATATAAATATAAATATAATATAAAAATAAATATAAATATAAAAATAAATATAAAAATAAATATAATTAACAAAATAAGTATTCTATCAACTATCAATATAGATTTGAATATGACCAAAATCATTGTGAAGCAGTTACTTTAATTGTAATTGTAGGACTAATAACTTCATCAAGAAGGTAAAGTAATCTAAAACTTGGGAAAGCAATAGCAATTAATACTAAAGCAGGTAAACAAGTTCATATAAATTCTAATAGAGTTCCGTGGTTCAAATATTTATGAATTAAAGATGATCTAGAGCTACTATAAACGTAGATAATATTAAATAAAATTCAGAATACACCAACACAAATAATAATTAAATAAAAAAAAATAGTATCATGTAAATCAGTTATACCTGTAAAACCTGGTGTAGCAGAATCTTGAAAACCTAATTGTCAATTTTCGGGAGCATCATTAAATATAGTATTAAAGATAGAAAATAATTGGAACATTGTTACTTTTGTTTATTTTATTTTAAATATATTCAGTCTTAGTTTTACTTGATCCTCTATTGTTGTTTTCTTAATAGTTTTTTTATTAATTATGATTATTTTTATTTTTATTATTATTATAATTATAATTATTATTATTATTTTTAACACCTTAAACATAGCACTTAGTTTTGTTTTTTTGGATTAGTATTGTATTTTTGGAATATTTTATGTTTATGTGAATTTACAGTTTTAAATTAGTTTTAAATTAGTTGTAGCATTTCAATTGAAAGTTCAAAGTTAAAAGTTTTAAATTTAAAGTTTAAAGTTGAAAGAACTTTTTAAAGTAAAGACAGATATAATTGAAAGTAAAGACAAATATATTTTTATTTTGATATTTATATTTATATATATTTGGTTATTAATACTATATACTATTAACTATTAAGTGATGTTATATAACCACAGTAGGTAAGGTAAGATATGTATATGTATAAATTGAATTGAATTTAATTTAATTTAATTTAATATCTTTTGATATCTATTATTAAGAAATAGAGAAAAACACCTGGTAATAATAAATAATCAATAATAAATCATAAATTATAAATTATTACTCTTTAGCCTTATTTTTAATATAAAATATTTATAACTATTTAATTAATTTTTATTTTTATTTTTATTTTTATTTTAATTAGATTTGTAGAATTAAATATTGATTATATGTATAACGCTATCAAAGGCATCCTAAGATTAATCTTTTAATTTGGTTTGCAATTCTTTTATTATTTTATTATATAGTAAACTATAAAAATATTATTTGAATAATTTATATTATATTATATTATATTATATTATATTATATTATATTATTATTATATTATATTATTTTATATTATATTATATTAATTATTTATTTTTAGTATTCTTAATATTATTATATTATTATTTGTTTATTATTATTGTTTAATAAAATCTTAGAGAGTAAAGGATTCGAACCTTTATATTATCAATTAAATTAAGTTATCTTTTATAATTACTTAATTAACTATTGTTATTATACCATTAACTAACTCCCTTTTGTAATACTTATATATATTTATATTTATTTATTTATTTATTTATTTATTTATTTATTTATTTATTTATTTATATATTTATTTATTTATTTATACTATTTATTTATTTATTTATTTATTTAAATATTAGCGAGTTGGGGAATTGAACCACAACTAACAGTTCATGAGACTATTGTGCCGCCGTTACACTATCTCGCTTTAAAATGAGATATTTATTAAATATAGAAATTTGATTTTGCTTTTACTTTAACTAATTAAACTGTTGATATAAATTATCATAAATCAATTAACCTCTTTTAAAATGATTTTTATTTTTATTTTTAGATTAAGAATTTAACAGCATTTTTAGTTTTAGAATCATAATAATAATAATAATAATACTAATAATAATAATTAATTTTCATCTTACCTTTAAATACCTTTAATCAATTATAAATATAAATATTAAAATATTAAATATAAATATAAATATAACTATAACTATAACTATAACTATAACTATAAATATTAATATAAAAACAATATAAATATAATTATAAATATAAATATAAAAATATAAATATAAAATATTAAATATAAATAAGATAAAAATATTAAATGTATATTTTAAAACTGTACTTGATAATTTAGTTTAAATTGAATTAAAATTAACAATTAATAATAAGAGTCAGAGTCCTAGGAAAGAATTAACAATTAACAATTAACAATTAATAATTAACAAATAACAATTAAAATTAAAATTAAAATTAAAATTAATAAGTAATTATCGAGCCCTGCCAGATTCGAACTGGGACCACCCTAATTGACAATTAGGTACTCTACCATTTAAGCTAAGGGCCCTCTAAAGACTAAAGAGACATCTATTCATATATTAAACTTGTCTAAATATAAATATAAATAATTATAAGATTTATATATATATTAATTTAATTTAATATTATTACAAAATTAGATTATATAAACTATTTATGTTATATGTTTTTTCAATATGAATATTTATCTGTTAGGTTAAGAATAGCAATATTTATCTGTTAGGATTATGATTATTTTTCTCTGTTAAGTGTTAAGTGTTAAGAATAGCAATAGCAATAACAATTATAATAATAATAACAATCAAGGGATTCTTGCAATAACAATAAGAATAAGGAATAAGAATAAAAAGAGGTTTAGAATAACAATAATAATAAGAATAAGAATAAGAATAAGAATAAGAATAAGAATAAGAATAAAAATAAAAAAAATAATAGCATTAAAATAAAAAAAAAATCTTGATATACTAGGATTATTATTATTATTAAAATAAAAAATATCATAGCAAGAGCGAGGTGACTCGAACACCTACTGAAGATTTTGGAGATCCTTATACTAACCAATTATACTACGCTCTTTAATTTTAATTTGAATTTTAATTTGAATTTGAATTTTAATTTTCATATAAGTATTTTGAAGGTTTATTTATTACTTGATTAGTTTATGAAATTAGCAATACTGCTTTTAATTATTTAATTTATCTATTTATTTATTATCATATGATTAAATTAAACTATAATATTACTTTAATAATAATAATCCTGGAATACCAGTGTTAATTCTAATTCACAAAAAAGATTTCCAAAAGTGTTCTTATTCTTAATCTTAAATTAATTTTTGTTTAGAAACCGTTGGTTATTTAGAAAGCAATTTAGAAAGCAATTTAGAAAGCAATTTAGAAATAGAAAGAGAAAGCAATTTATAAAACTAAGAATAATAATAATAATCAGAGTAACATTAAGAGTGAATAATAAGAGTTAGAGTAAATATTAATAATAAGAATAATAATAATAATAATAATCCTAGGATGCTTGTTATTCATGCTTGTTATTCATTCTTGTTATTCATTGTTTCTTATTCTAAATAACCCTAGGACTTTTAAAATTCATTCTTGTTATTATTCTAACTTCTGTTATTTAAAAAGAAATTATAAAAATAATAATCAAGGCAGAAAATAATAATAATAATTAAAATAAGAATCCTAATCCGAATAAGAATCCGTTTGTTTTTATACCTATTTTATTGCTTCAATTGACTTATTGTTCTTGTTCTTGTTATTGTTTGTTTTTTTTTTTTTCTTTGATCTAATAAGCGTAATAAGCGTAATAAGCGTAATAAGTGTAAAAAACGGCCCCCATTTAAATTTAAATGTGCAGGGGTTATATTATATTATATTATCATCATCGTCATCATCACTTCACTCGTAAAGAATATTCTTGTCTTAAATATTCCATCTTTCTATATGTAATACCTATAAATAAAAAATAATAGGTCACGGCAGCAATTCTAGCACAAATCAAAATATGATATGGGATTACATATTCATAATTGATCATTATAATAATAAACCCTATTAATCCTAGAATAAATGATATAAACCTTAATCAAAATAAGATAGTGAATTTATTCTCATTCTCAATAAAATTAAAAAATATATTAGGTACTCGTTCTCAAGGAGTAGAAGTAAATTGTAAACCAGGGTTATTTCATAGTTTGATTCTTATTATTAATTTTGTTAACACTTTCAAAAAATAAATAGATATCAGATGAAACAATAATACTAACGGATAAAAATATCACATCATCTCTAAAATGTAAAGAATGTTAAATGTGTTCATTATTTTTTTTTTATAAGGTCTAGGAGTCTTTGTGCTTTTATTTATACTACTATTTTTATATTAGTTTAAAATTAGTTTAGTAAAGCGATTAATACTTAAAATCAATAAAATTATCTCAAGTTATTTATTACATACTTTTAAATCATTTTCTAAAGGTAAATAACCCCAGGAGATTCATATTCAGATTCAGTTTAAGTTTGTAAGTTTTAAGTTGTAAGTTGTAAGTTGTAAGTTTAAGATTTAAATAATACTTTTCTGTTATATTGTAATTGTAATTGTAATATTGTATAGCTAATAGATAATAGCTAATAGCTAATAGCTAATAGATAATAGATAATAGATAATAACATACCATCATTAAAATTCTTTATTTTTAAAATTTGTATTTTTTATATATAATCTTGTAGGTTTGCACACTTATTTATAATAACTAATAAGTAATAAGTAATAAGTAATAAATAATAATTAATAAGTAATAAGTAATACTTTTTAAGTAATAAGTAATAAATAATAAGTAATAAGTAATAAGTAATAATTAATAAGTAATAAGTAATAAGTAATAATTAATAATTAATAATTAATAAGTAATCAGGAATAACACTTTATATTAAGTATAAACAATATAATTCATTATAATAATAAAAAACAAAAATACTAAATACTAAGTACTAAATACTAAAAACTAAATACTAAGTAGTAAATACTAAATACTAACAACTAAGTACTAAATACTAAATACTCAATACTAAATACTAAATACTAAATACAATACATACAACTAATATTTATAGTTTTAGTTTATAAAATTTATATATTAAATATTATATATAAAATATTAGATATTATTAAAAATAAATAAATATAAATATAAATATAAATATAAATATAAATATAAAAATAAATATAAATTTAAAATTTAAAGCTATCCTATACTGAACTTAAATATAGGTTAAATATAGATATAGATATAGATAGAGATAGAGATAGAGATATAGATAGAGATATAGATATAGATATAGATTTAGTTTAAAAGTATTCTTTATTTCTACTATTAATGGATTCTTAGTTTTCTTTTTTTATGTTGATCATTAGATTAGATTAAAATTAATATATTATAAACTAAAATTAAAAATTAAAAATTAAAAATTAAAAATTCCTAGGATTCTTGTTATTCATTCTTGTTCTTAAAAAATTACAAAATTAACAATTAAAAATAAACTAACAAGTTATTATAATATAAACTATTAAGATAGGGGTTATTGTTAAATTGATTGTACATAAAAATTAAAATTAACAATTAACAATTAAAATTAAAATTAACAATTAAAAATTAACAATTAAAATTAAAAATAAACTAACAAGTTATTATAATCTAAATATAAAATACTTATAATTATTATATAAACTATTAAGATAGGGGTTATTGTTATTGTTATTGTTTTTTTTCTTGTTTTTGTTCTTGTTCTTGTTCTTGTTCTTGTTCTTGTTCTTGTTATTGTTATTGTTAAATTGATTGTATATAAAAATAATATAAACTAGTAATAATTATAATATAAACTAGTAATAATTATAATATAAACTAGTAATAATTATAATATAAACTAGTAATAATTATAATATAAACTAGTAATAATTATAATATAAACTAGTAATATAGGGGTTATTGTTAAATTGATTGTATATAAAAATAAAAATAAAAATAAAAATAAAAATAAAAATAAATTTATTTAAAGTTAAAGTATAAAAAGTATAAGTTTAATTCTTTATATTCAGTTTATTTAACATACTAGTACTAGGCATCATGTGGGGTTTAACAATAGAAACTAAGTTAGTCATAGATTTACTTGATATATAAATTCTGTATTTACCTGGTCTATATTTATGAATAGTACATTTTAAATTATATCTAATAATTAAAATATTAATTAATAATACAACATCTTGAATAGAAAAATCATCAGTACATAAAATTAAACCATTACCTCTTCTTAAACCTGCTCCCATGATTCAATGGGCTAATGCAATAGGAGTAAGTAAATGAAATATATTAGTTGGAACTCCTTTCATTCCTGTAGGATTAAAACTAGAAGTAACATAAAATAATTTATATAATTCTGTTAAACAAGGTAAAGTTCTCGTATTAAATCTTAAAGACTCAAAACTGTTATAATTAGTTTTAAAGAATTTATTTTTTTCAAAAATAGGAAATCTTGAACAATAATGTGATAAGCTATTAAATATAAACATAAAATACTCAAATTTTTTATAAGATTGAGAAAAAGTTAATAATGCATTTCTCTTTGAACTTGTAAAATCTATTAAATTTTTACCTGATATTTGTAATTTCGCATCTGCTAATAATATACCAATCATTACAGAAAATTGAAAATAAGGTAATTTAATCATATTTCTTACAATATTATTAAAGAAAGGATAACCTATTGTTAAACTTAAATTTAATCCTCAAGCTACAATTGCTGTATTAGGTTTTACAGGCTTCAAATAACCCGTCGAAGTTTTAAGCTTATTATTATATTGATTATTTTTAGAATTAGATTTTGTAATTGATGTATTTTGTTGTATTATATATTTATATTTAATCTTAGTCTTAGGAACTAAAATTGGCATAAAGATAGTTAATAAATTTATAAAATCCGAATCTGGATTAAATTGTATGGGGGTTAAACTGATTGTATATAATAATTGTGTTACAGAAGCATGTAATGTATCTAATATTAAATTGGGATATATACCAAATAGTAAAGTAGGTATTAATAAAGTAATTAAACTTATAAATTCTATTCTTGAAATATCTGTTAATGGTTTTAAATGAGGAGAATAAGCACCATAAGAAATTCTATTATATAAAAATATTGTATAGCAAGCACTTAAAACAATTCCTGTACCTCCAAGGATAGAGATTATAGGATTTATTGCTCAAATTCCAATTAAACTCATTTGTTCACCTAAGAAATTCAATGTTAATGGTGTCGCCATATTTGCTAAACTAAAAATAAAAAATAATATAGTAAACATAGGCATATATAGTACTAAACCTTTAAGTTGTTTAATAAGTCTTGTACCCGTTCTATCATATATAATACCTCCTACACATATAAATAGTGCTGGACTAACAAATCCATGGGCTATAGATAATAATATAGCACCTTCAATACCTATGATATTATTAGAGAATATACCTAATACAACGATAGCCATATGTGTAATTGATGAATAAGCAATTAATTTTTTAGTATCTTGTTGTAAAATAGTAGATAAGCTAGCATATATCAAACTTGTAACTGCTATCATTTGTACCATAGGTGAAAAATAATTAGAAGCATCTGGTAAATAAGTTAATAAAATTCTTAACATCCCATAAGAAGCTAATTTAAGTATTGTTCCTGCTAAGATTATAGAACCAGCAAGAGGTGAATCTGCATGTGCTTTAGGTAATCAGATAGATAATGGTCATAGTGGTGTTTTAATTGCAAAAGCTATAAAAAATCCTAATCACAGTAATTTTTGTGATTCTAAATTGATATCTACTAAACTTAATAATAAATAATCAGTAGATCCTATTATACTTTGAATACTTAATATTGATAATAACATTGGTAAACTTCCAAATAAAGTATATAAAAATAATAATAAAGCAGATCTCGTTTTATCTTTACCTGATCCATAAATAATTATTATAATAAATAAAATAGGTAAAACACTTTCAAAAAATATATAAAATAATAATAAATCTAATGAAACAAAAGTAAATATTTGTAATGTTTCTAATAATAAAAAAGATATTAAATAATATTTTATATTCTTATCTATATTTGTATAATTAGATAATAGAGCTACAGGACTTATAAATGTTGTTAATAAAACAAAATATAAGGATATACCATCAACTCCAATATTAAAATCTAAAAAACTTAAGTTATTAAATTCATAAACAAATTGATAATGAGTAGAACTAGAATCAAAATTTAATCATAAATAAATTGAAAGTATAAAATTTATTAGAGACGTGCTTATTCCTATATTTTTTATTTTTATTTTATTTTCAGAAGATTCTTCATTAATCGGTATTAATAAACAACAACCTAAAATAGGAACAAGGAGTAATAATATCAACATAGTTTATCTTTGTTTTGTATTTTATTTTTGTAATATTTCTTATTCTATTTTTGTTATATCTAAGCTTAATATTTTTATTATTGCTAATAATACTTATATCCTTTTTATTTCCTTATTTTATTTTTATACTATATAAACCTTTTTGTTATCTATTATCAATTATCAATTTTCTGTTATCAATTATCTGTTATCTATTATCAATTATCAGTTATCAGTTATCAGTTATCAGTTATCAGTTTTAAGTTTTAAGTTATCAGTTATCAGTTATCAGTTATCAGTTTTAAGTTATCAGAATAAGAAAACTACACTAAACTACACTTATCTTGTGGGAGGATTTTGTATATATTTATATATTTTTATATTTATATATTTATATATTTATAGATTTATATATTTAGATAGTAATTAATTTAAAGAAGATAAAGGACTGAATCACCGTTAATTATAAATTTAAACTAATATACATATAGATTTTAATAAATCTTTTTTTTTCGTTTATTGTTGTATGTTGTAAGTTGGAACTGTTAAAAATAATAATGGAAAATTAATAAATTCATAAATTAATAAATTAATAAATTAATAAATTAATAAATTAATAAATGAATAAATTAAGAAATTAAGGATAAAGATAAGCATAAATATTAAGATTAAGATTAAGATTAAGATTAAGATTCAGATTCAGATAAAGATAAATATAAAAGATAAAGATAAAGATAAGATAAAGATAAAGATAAAGATAAGCATAAAGATTAGGATAAGTATAATGATAAAGATAAGGATAAGTATAAGGATAAAGATAAAGTTAAGAGAAGTGATATGTATATAAAAAATTATAATTTATTTAGTATAATTAATTTCATTCTTATTCTAATTATAGATAATAGATTATAGATAATAGATAAAAAGTAAATATTATGTAAATAATAATAATATAATTAAAACTTAATAGTTATATTTGAATAATTTTTTTTTATTTAATTGAATTTAACTTAATTTAATTTAATTTAATTTAATTTAATTTAATTTATTTCTTTAAGCATAGAGCTTAGCTTAAATTGTAATAGAAATTTAGAATTGTTAAGGTTAAGGTTAAGGTTAAGGTTAAGGTTAAGGTTAAGCATAGGATTCTTATTATTATTCTTGCTATTGTTTTTGGAGAGATTTATTTATTTTAGATTTAGATTTATATTTTAGATTTATATTTTAGATTTATAATTTAGATTTATATTTTATATTTATATTTATATTTATATTTAGATTTATATTTATTTTTGTTTTTGTTAATTTTATTTGTTTTTTATGTTGTTGCAAATAACACTCCTTGGAGTAATTCAATAAGTTTCTCCCAGGAGCTTCAAATTGGAAATGTTTTTTTTTTATTTAAATTTTGTATTGTAAATTAGTTAGAGTTAGATTAAGTCTTAGACTTAGAGAAATAATCTAAGAGTGAATAATAAGAGTGAGTAATAAGAGTTAGAGTCCTAGGATTATTATTCTTATGATTATTCTTGCTATTTAGAGTAATATTCATATTAATAGTAATATTAATAGTAATAGTTATAGTCATAGTAATAGTAATTAGTAATATTCAGTTTAAAAATCATATTCTTATCTTTTTTTTATTTAGAAGAGCGTTAATGTGTTAAAATAAAAATTAATAAGGTGCTATATCAAATGCTACTAAAATACTTGGAACTAAAATAATGAAAGCTACTGCGACTGGCAATAAATACAATCAACATAAATCCATAAGTTGATCTCATCTTAATCTTGGTAAAGTAGCTCTAAATAATACAAATAAAAAACAGAATATACAAGTTTTTAGTCCTAAAATTATTGATTGAATATTTAAAAAACTATTATTAACAAATAATTCAGGCATATTATAACCACCTAAGAATAATATTGCAGAAATACAACTAAATAATACAATTGAACTATATTCACCTAAGAAGAAAAATACAAAAGGTACAGCACTATGTTCAGTCATAAATCCTGATACTAATTCTGATTCAGCTTCTTGAAGATCAAAAGGTGTTCTAGATGTTTCAGCTAAAATAGAAATAAAAAAAAATATAAATACCGGTAATAATGGTATTATAAATCATATAGATTGTTGACTTTCTATTATTAATGTAAAATTAAATGTTCCAGTTAATAAAATAATTATTAGAATTGCTGCACTTAAAATTAATTCATAACTAATCATAGCAGCACTAGATCTTAAAGAACCTAATAAAGAATATTTAGAATTTGAAGATCAACCTGCAAATAATATTCCATAAACACCTAAAGATGATAATGCTACAGTATATAAAATTCCCATTGAAAAATCTGTAATAGCTAAACCTTGACCAAAAGGTATAATACCCCACAACAACTTTTTTAATTTCTTATCAATTTTCTAATATTTTTTTTAAAATCTAAAATCTAAATCTAAATTCTAAAATCTAAAATATAAATTATAAAATCTAAAATCAAAAATTAAAAATTAAAGTAGCTAAAAATTTTGTATTTATTCTGATTATGATTCTGATGCTAGATCAGATATGTTAAATCACCTTTACTATTTATTTTATAGTTAATTAATTAATAAGCATAAGCATAAGCAAAAGCATAAGCATAAGCATAAGCATAAGCATAAATATTAGCATAAAGCATAAAGCATAAAGCATAATTATAAGCATAAGCATAAGAGAAATTAAATTTATTTAAAAATTGATAAACATTAATTGTAAGTAGGGACTATGTCTTATAAATCTTATAAATCTTATAAATCTTATAAATCTTATAAAAACATAAAATGCAAAATCACGTATAGTCTCTGAGGCTAAAAGTTAGCCTGCTAGTTGCATCGATAATTTAAACTTAAAGATAATTTAAAAAGAATAAGAATAAGAATAAGAATAAGAATAAGAATAAGAATAATAAAATGAATATTTTCTAGCATATAGTGAGAGTTTAATTAGGCCAGGATTGTTACTTTGATTGTGACTGGGAAAATTCAAATTAAAATCCTTTTATTTTAATATCAACCTAATAAGCTAAATACTAAAGTAGATACAGGTGCTAAATAAAATAAAACTTTATTCGCTTGTGATGGAATTACTGTTTCTTTAAGAATTAATTTTAATGCATCAGCGACTATTAGCAAATTAAACATAAATTATAGTTTACATATTGTTGAAGATTTAATATTAGTTTTATTATTAATTAAATGGTTTAGAATTTAGAAATAGGAAAGATTATTATAATTATTAAATAACAGAATGTTTAATGTTTAATCTAACTACTAGATCATATAATCGCTATTATTTGTTTATTATACTCCTAGGATTATTATTCTTGTTATTTAGAATTTTAATAATAATAAATAAATACGTAATATGTTAAATGGTACATATTAAAGTAAAATATTAAAGTAAAATATTAAAGTAAAATGATAATAATATACGTAAGATTTACTGATCTTTGAGACCTAAATGTGAAGGTCTGCTGGTTAAATGTAATTGTGTTAACTTAACTTTATTACTTGTTTAAAAATATCAATTTAAAGGTTTATTAAAGCAATATTAATTTATAAATGGTAATATAAATATTAATATTAATAGTTTTTTTCCAGCATATAATCTTATTTTCTCACTTTTATTCCTTTCCTTTATAAATCTAAATTTAAATATAAATATAAATATAAATATAAATATAAATATAAATATATTAAATATAAATATAAATATAAAAGTTTTCTTAAACTTAAACTAAAACTTAAACTTAAACTTAAACTTCAACTTAAAATTAAACTTAAACTTAACTGAAACTTAACTGAAACTTACACTAACAGTAAGATAGAATTCGCTAGACTACGCTAAAGTTATTGGTTATTGGTTATTGGTTATTGTTTATTGTTTATTGTTTATTAGTTATTGTTTATTGGTTATTGGTTATTGGTTATTGGTTATTGGTTTAAAGGATAAAGAACATAATGTGCCACTCTCATGTTATAATTGAATTTATTTTATTATTAAATTGTTATAATATTTATAATCATGGTTGTAAAACTCCATATCATCCTACTGTATTTGGCCCCCTTCGTCTTTGAAATGAACTCAAAGCTTTTCTTTCTATAATTGTCATAAATGCAACAGATAATAGTATAGGTAATAAAATAGTCAAAACATCTACTAATCCCAGAAGTAATTCTGAAATATTTAACATCAAATTATTGTTTATCACTTTTTTTTATTTGTTATTATTTATTTTTTTTTATTAAATTAATTCATAAGATAAAATATCCATTTATTTTAAATAAGATATAGTATATTTATGAACACTGTATACTTATAAATTTATACAGTCAAGATAAAATATCAAGAATTAAAAATTAAGTATATTAAAAAACAGTAATTTATACTATTATTTAAAATTTAGAAACGAATAAATTTGCTATCAGTTAATAATCAATCTTAATAAATAATTTAGAAGATGTAAGTTTTTATTTATAATTTATAATTTATAATTTACAAGATATAAGATTTCAGATATCAGATATCAGATATAAGATATAACATATAACATATAACATATAACATATAACATATAACATATAAGATATAAGATATAAGATATAAGATATAAGATACAAGTACTGTTTCTTTAATTGTAATTGTAATTATAATTGTAATTGTAATAGGAATAATCTAAACTAAATATAAATATAACTATAAATATAAATATAACTATAACTATAAATATAAATATAAATATAAATATAAATATAAATATAAATATAATTAATTTATTAACTTTCTTGTTATTTTTTATAGATATAGATATAGATATAGATACAGATATAGATATAGATATAGATAGAGATATAGATATATATATAGATTATTTTTGTTACTCTTGTTACTTTTTTAAAGGTCGTAGTAATGTATTTATTGATATTGATATTGATATTGATATTGATTATTATAAAAAGATTATAAAAATATATAAATAATATTAAGATCTACTGAAGATAATTTAGTTAATAAATAATATATATGACTTATATCAATAATTATAAATAATTATAAATAATTGTCAATAATTGATCGAAATTTGGTTAGATTAGTTAGGAAACTTTAGTATACGACTGTTAATCGGAATCGTAAACAAAAAAGTTAAATTTAAAGTAAAAGTTAAAATTAAAGTTAAAGTTAAAATTAAAGTTAAAGTTAAAAAACAAGTTTAATTTCATATTTTCTAATAACTGACTAATAACTAATAACTAATAAATAATAACTAATAACTAATAACTAATAACTAATAACTAATAAAAAGTGAACAATTAATTCTTTTAATTCTGTTAATTCTGTTAATTCTTTAAATTCTTTAAATTCTTTAAATCCTTTTTGTGGATTAAGTAATTCATAAATATTAATTAATTATTAAATCTAAATTTCTAACGTATATGAAGTAAATTTAAATATTTAATTGTTCTAAACAATAATTATTATAATCAATTAACCAATAATAAATCGATTAATAATAATAAGATTAAGATTAAGAATAAGAATAAGAATAATAATAAGATTAACATTCAGATTAAGATTAAGATTAAGATTAGATTTTATTTTATTATTTTAATATAGACTGATATTTTTGTAGATGTTATTAAATAGTATTGAATTTTATTGTGAAAATTGGTTACAGTGTACATTTATTTTTAAATTTTAAATAGTAAGCCTTTATCATAACAGAATTACTCTTACTCTTACTTCTGACTCTTTATAATAATCATAAACATTAACAGAAAAATAAATATAAACGAACTACTCTTTATGTGTTATTTATTTTATTATTTATTATTTGTCAAGATAAATAACAAATTAGGTAGTATTCAGATATTAAGATATTCAGATATTCAGATATTCAGATATTCAGATATTCAGATATTAAGATATTCAGATATTAAGATAATAATTGTTTTATGAATAATGAATAATATCCTAAATTTAATTAAAGAATGTAAAATATTTAGAATAAGAATGAATATTAAAAATTTAATAATTAGAATTTATTAAACTTATTAACTAAAATAACCTTGGAACCATAGTTAAAGAATAAGAATAACATAAGAATAACAATAAGAATAAGAAGAATAAAAATAAGAATAAGAATAAAAATAAGAATAATAATATAAAAGACTTTTTTTTGCAATAATATAGTTATAGTAATAGTTATAGTTATAGTTATAGTTATAGTAATACTGATAGTTATAGTTATATTTATAGTTATAGTACAACTATCATACTCATATACTCATATACTAATATAATAATATAATAATATAATAATATAATAATATAATAATATAATAATATACTCAGATACTAATATACTCAGATACTCAGATACTAAGATACTAATATATTAATATACTAAGATACTAAGATATTAAGATACTAAGATACTAATATACTAATACTAATATACTAATCCAGTATGTTTATTAAGTTATGTTATATAAATTTAGATAAATTAAATTGTCATATTATATTATATTCTATATTCACTATTTTATGTAATACATTTTATTTAATTGTTAATTGTTAATTGTTAATTGTTAATTGTTAATTGTTAATTGTTAATTGTTAATTGTTAATTTGAATTAAATATATATTAAACTAAACTATTTTTATTATTATAATATATTATATTATATATGTTAAACTTACACAAATATTTGTTAATGGTTAATGAAATATACATATATATATGTTAAACTGAACTACTTATAATCTAAGAAATAAGAACTAAGAACTAAGAAGAAAAATATATTTAGTTAGTAATATAAGTAAATAAACCAGAACATAATAGGGATTTATAATTAAAAATAATATAACTACAAATATTATTAATATATTAATTTAATTTAATATTTAGTAATTTTAACTATCTCATTACTTCACTTTATAATTTATAATTTGATTATTTATTATTTATAATTTATAATTTATGTGTATATATATTTTTTATTACTATCAGAATCAGAAAAAGAAAAAAAAAGTATTTAAAAATTGTATATTAAACTGTACTATCTAAATGATTTTATTTAATCTAGAACTATTACTATAACTAGCACTAGAACTAGAACTAGAACTAAAACTAGAACTAGAACTAGAATTTATTAAAAATTAGTATTTTATACAGGCACTGTGAGATTCGAACTCACGACTCTTTTGGAGTACCTATTTTCAAGATAGGCGCCTTAAACCAGACTCGACCAAATGCCCTTTTAAATTATTATTATTATTATTATTTTTATTATTATTATTATTATTATTATAATTATTATTATTATTTTGATTTGATTTTTATTTTTATAAATAATGGAATATCTCTTTTAAATCTCCAACTACAACTCCAACTACAAGTCTTAGTAATTAAGTTCGTAATTAGTAATGAATCTATTAATTAGTAATAGTCACATTTTCATATTAATATCCTCTAAGAAATAGATTAACCTTGGCATATTAACTTAATATTAGATTTTATAATTTAAGATATGTTGGACGTTATTTTTATAGGAATATTGTCCTTTTCGCTCTGGATATTGAAACAATTATGTTATACTCTAATTAGCTTAAATTTACAGTTTTTTTTAGAAATTTATCTTATATGAATATAAATATAAATATAAATATAAATATAAATATAAATATAAATATAAATATAACTAACAATAATATAAATAATGTTAAAACATAAGTGCTTATTTTAGATTATATATTTTACTTGTTAATGATAGTTAAGACCGTTGGGAATCGAACCCAAAACCCTTCTATTATGAGCAGAATGCATTACCAAATTATGCTACAGTCTTCAGTCTTCAGTCTTAGATTTATAACATATATACATTATATAAAGTAAAGTTGTTAAAATTAAGGTGATTTATTTTAGTAATATTATTATTATTATTATTGCCAAATCAAATACATTATCTATTACTATTTAGCTACTTTTAAAGTGGTTTAAAATATAAATGAAAATGAAAATTAAAATCCTAGGCTTATTATTCTTGTTATTCATTCTTGTTATTCATTCTTGTTATTTAGAAAATGAAAATGTAAGAGCTAATTATTTTTTTATTTTTATAATAAAATTGTTATATTACTTCTTTCTTAAAATTAAAATTAAAATTAAAATTAAAATTAAAATTAAAATTAATCTAAATGGTAAATACAAAAAGAAACTTTTAATAATTTAAATAGACTTTGACATATTTGTAAATCCTTTTTTTATATTAAAGAATTAAAGAATTAAAGAATTAAAGAATTAAAGAATTAAAGAATTAAATAATAACAGAATTAAATAATTAAAGAATTAAAGAATTAAAGAATTAAATAATATAAGAATACTTTACGTAAGGAGAAAATAAAATTTTAGTTTAATCAATCAGTAATAGTTTAGACTAATGAGTACACTTGGATTCTTATTTTTAAAGAAATATAGTTAAGCAGTTAAGATTAGTCCACCAAACCCGGATTTACGATATTACTTCTATATTACTTCTATTTGGGAATTTTATTTTTAATTTTTAAGAGCTGTTGTAAGATATTTGATTATTATTATAAAAAAACTATTTCTATTTCTATTTCTATTTCTGTAAAATGTGTGTTTGTGTTTGTATTTGTGTTTGTGTTAGTATTAAAATTATTAAAAATAATATAATTGTTAGCGAAAGAATAAAGAATCGCGTGATAAAAATCAGTTCACTAAGAATCCTAGGAAAATCAGTTCACTAAGAATCCTAGGAAAATCAGTTCACTAAGAATCCTAGGAATAATAAAAAGAATAAAAAGAATAATAAAAATAAAAATGAACATGAATAAATAATTTATTTTATATTTGATATTGTTATTAGAATTTAGAATTTAGAATTTAGAAATTAGAATTTATAATTTAGAATTTAGAATTTAGAATTTAGAATTTATAATAAATATATTCTGTTTTGTTATTTGCCGAAAAGAGGGAACGATCCTCTATCTAAATCTTACAAGGAATTGATTTTAACCAATTAAACTATTTCGGCTCTCTCTTATTTAAATTTAAATTAATAAAAAACTATTATACTATGTTTTAATTTAACAAATCATTTGTAAAAATTATGTTATTATCTTACTTAATCCTTATTCAAAAATAGATTTAAAATTATTAAAATAAATATTTGATTATCCACTTATTATATTTTATAGTTATTTAAAAAAGGTTTAACTTTAAAATAATTTGAGAAAGTAACAGTAACAGTAACAATAACATAACAATAACAATAATAGTTATAGTAATAGTAATAGTAATATTTATAGTAATAGTAATAGTAATAGTAAGAATAATAATAAAAATAATATTAAGTATTCAGTATTCAGTATTCAGTATTAAGTATTCAGTATTAAGTATTCAGTATTCAGTATTCAGTATTCAGAAATAAAATGTTAAAAAGAAAATCATTTAATACATTGCCTTGAGAGAGAATTGAACTCCCATCTCTAATTCTTCAGATTAGCGCTTTGACCACTAAGCAACCGAGGCTAATTATAATTATAATTAAAATAATTTAATTCATTAATATCTTCTTTTAAAAGGTTTTTAATAGCTGATTATTTCTTTTTTCTTAAATCTTAAATCTAAAATGTTAATTCTTAAATCTGAACTTTTAAATATAAAGTTATAAAGTTATAAAAATAAAACAATAACAACAATTTAAAAAACAGTCCTATAGACCTAATCACCTAATCAAACTATTAAGGTTAATATAATAATATAATAATATTATAACTCAGTTTTGTAAAGAGAATTAGAGAATTAAATAATTAGAGAATAATAGAATTAGAGAATTCAAGAATGAGATAGGGGTTATTATGTATAAAAAAAAAGGTATTATAATTGATAATTGATAATTGATAATTTATAATTGATAATTTATAATTGATAATTGATAATTTATAATTTATAATTTATAATTGAAAATTGATAATTGATAATTGTTAGATATATATTATTCTGTTGCTGCATCCATTAATGAATTTTCTGATAAACCGATAACAGGAACTAAAAATAGGAACCAAACAAAATAAAAAGCTGTTGATATTTGACCTATTTCTATGTAAGGTGATTCTGGGTGTTCTTGTCCAATTCAGAATAAAATGAAGAAGTTAACAACAAAAAATCAGAAAGCTATTTTCATTATTGGTCTAAATTGATTTCCTCTTACTCTAGAAAGATCTACCAAAGGTAAAATTAATAATATCAGTAAACTACCAAACATAGCAATCACACCAATTAATTTGTTAGGGATTGATCTTAAAATTGCATAAAATGGTAATAAATCAAAAAGAAATTTATTCTGTTATTCTTTAATTATTTAATTATTTAATTATGTTATTATTTAATTATTTAATTATTTAATTATTTAATTATTTAATTTTTTAATTATTTAATTATTTAATACCTAATTTGTAACTTTTATTTATAACTGTAATAGATCGAAACGTTATTTGTCTAAATTTAAATTTCAATTTGTTACTAACACTAACATTTCATAAGCATAAGCATAATCATAAGCATAAGCATAAGCATAACATTTTAAACGATTATATTAGTTTTATATCATCTTGTGTTAGGATTATAAATTATAAATTCTGATTATTGTGTTAGAAAATAGAAAAAACTTCCTTTTTTTAATCTTTAATTGATAATTTGTGCAAATAATTATAATTATAATTATAATAATAATACTATATAAACAAAAGTTTACTTGAGAATATGATAATAATAATAATAATAATAATAATAATAATAAAAATAATAATAATAATAATAATAATAATAATAATAATAAATATTAAATATTTATAAGAATAAATTGATTTTTGGACTATATCTTTACGTATAACGTTTTATGTTGTAGCCTCTGAACACTATTATTTAGTATTTAGTGTAGCTGATAATTAAGTATTGTAGACATTAGAACTTATAATTATAATTAAGTAGTTTACAATAATTTAAATAAACTTTTCAGCTTAGAGCATAATTTTTAAATGGCATCTAAATAAATATAAATATAAATATAAATATAAATATAAATATAAAAATAAATAATATAAATTAAAATTAAAATTAAAAATACCATTCAGGTACAATTGATGCAGGTGTACTCATAGGATTAGCCGGAATATAATTATCAGAATGACCTAATAAATTTGGATAATAAAATACAATAACAGATAAAGAAAGTAAAAAGAAAAATATTGTTACTAAATCTTTAAATGTAAAATAAGGATGCATAGGATATCTATCTCCATTGGCTCCTATACCATTAGGATTATTACTTCCATGCATATGTAGAGCAATAAGATGGGCTAATGCTAATGCAGCTAATAAAAAGGGTAATAAGAAATGTAAAGAAAAGAATCTATTTAGTGTGGCATTTGAAACAGAAAAACCACCTCCATGTTAAATCTTTCTTAGAACTTAGAACTTAGAAAATCCCTTAGGTTAACGTTAAATAAATAGAAACTACTCTCCTTGGTCCTTGGACTCCGTATTTTATTTTTAGGTCAGACGGTCCATAGAATGGAACTAATAAAAACGATGCTAAACTAGGTAGAGAGCGTTTTCAACTAGCACTATTAACCTTGGATCCAAATTGAAGTTTTTTTGCAGAATCTGGAGCAGTCTTTAGTCTTTAGAAAAAAAAGCTTTATCAAATAACTTTAGAAAAAAGGGAACTAATGCAAAGCATTCGCGAAAGAAAAATATAGATTTTATCTTCTAATTAAATTAGTTTACCTTAAAATCGTTGAATAGTTTAAGTTCTACTGCTTATTACCTGATACATAAAGATTTTTACTTGCTAGATGTCAATTTCTGTCCTCGGCTCCAAATTGGAAATACCTAGGCCGGGTTTAGGGCAGGATTATCTTCCCTTTTTTATATTTATATTTATATTTATATTTATATTTATTATTATATTTATATTTATATTTATATTTATATTTATATTTATATTTATATTAATTAAGGAAGAAATGGTAACTTGATAATTAGTAAGTACTAATATATAATTAAGGTGTTTAAGCATAAAGGTAATTTTTTTAATTGTCCAATGGTTATGTACTACATAATTTTAAGGTTCAGATCAATTCTACTATATCTTGTCCAAAAACTGGAATAGCACTTAATAAATTAGTAATAACTGTGGCACCTCAGAAACTCATTTGACCATATGGTAATACGTAACCAAGAAATCCAATTGCCATCATTAAAATAAGTATAATACAACCGATACTTCATACTAATACTCTTGGAGATTTAAATGATCCATAGTATATACCTCTAGCAACATGAGCATAAACACAAATAAAGAAAAAAGATGCTACATTAGCATGTGTATATCTTATAACTCAACCATTATTTACTGATCTCATGATATGTTCTACACTATTAAAAGCTAAATCAACATTAGGAGAATAATGCATTGCTAAGAATACTCCGCTCAGTATTTGAATTATTAAACAAAGTGCTAATAAAGAACCAAAATTTCACATATAAGAAATATTAGCTGGTTGAGGGGAATCAACAACATAAGAATTATAAAGTCTTAATAAAGAATTTGATTTTAAAATCCTCATTTAACTTTAAAAACTCAATTGTTTTACTGTTATTAATTTTTTATTATATGCATATTTTAAATATATTCATTTTAGATATTTAGCTAATATTAGATATTTTAATTTAGATCTTAATCTTATAAAGAATATATATTATATTATTTTTTTATAACTGATATATAATTTATTAGAACTTATATCTTAGATCTTATATCTTAGAACTTATATTTGATTATCTTAGATCTTATATCTTAGAACTTATATCTGATATCTAATATTGTAGATCTTATATCTTAGTTCTTATATTGTATATTATATATCTTATTATAAAACGTTAAATTACTAATATAACTTATAACCTTTTTTATTAGTTTTTTTACATCTTTCTTTTGTAGATAATATTAATATTACTATAAATATAACTATAAATATAACTATAAATATAAATATAAATATAAATATAAATATAAATATAAATATAAATATAAATATAAATATAAAATGTGTCTACTTAATAATTATATATAGAATATACTATAAAATCTAAACTATAACTTAACATAAATTATTTGTTATTGTGAATAATTTTAATTTTATTTTAAATTTTAATTTTAATTTGAAAAAGAAGAGTTGTATATTAGTATATTATGATAGTAGGATTAAAGTATTTTTGTTTTAACTTTAATTTTAATTTTAACTTTAACTTTAATTTTAAACTTGGACTTTTAATGTTATATTAGTTATATTTATATTAATTATAATTATAAAAAATATACATATTGAAGTATAATGTTTAATAAGAATATATATATATATATAATTTAAATATATAGATAATTGAAATATAATAAGCTAGATTATAATTTTACTAGACTTTGATAAAATATCAAAAAAGGTTTTTTAATTAATGAATTATTCTTTTGTTTATATTTATATTGAACTTTTATAAACTATATATAGATATAGATATACATATAGATATAGATATAGATATAGATAATAAATTTATCATAATTATTAATCTATAAAAAAGGTATAAATTAACAATTTACAGTACAAATATACTTATATTTTATATTATTAAAGTATTAGGACTTTACTGTTACCTTACTTTTACTTTACTTTACTATTAAAAAAAAAGTTTATATTTAAGATTTTTCTAAATTAATAGTAATTAATGTAATTATAATATATAATATTTAACAGTATAATTATAATAATTCTTGGAACAATTAAAAAACGATTTTTTAAGTTAATTAAATAATTAAAGTAAATAATTAAATAAATAACTAAATAAATAAATAAATAAATAACTAGATAAAAATTTACCACAACTTAACATATTAACATATTAACATATTAACAAATTAACAGATTAACAGATTAAAATATTAAAATATTAAAATATTAACAGATTAACAGATTAAAATATTAATCGATTAACAGATTAAAATATTATTTGTACTTGTATTTGTATTTTTATTTATAATTATAATTATAATTGTTTTTGTATTGTAGTTGCAGATTAATTGTGCAGATTAATTGTAATTGTACTGGAACTTATAAAATTTAATAAGCCCAAGAAGATTTGAACTCCTACAAATTCCTTATCAAGAAATTATTCTACCATTAAATCATAGGCTTTGTTAATAAACTTTTTGTATTAAGAATATAACTTATTATAAATATTTACTATTAATATTTATTATTTTAATAATAGAAAACATATGTTGAACTAAACTACTTTTACATGTATACAATATATAATAAATAAGAAATTAAAAAGAAAAAATCAGTTCACTAAGAATCCCAGGACTTTTAAAATACAAAAATATAAAATAATAATTAAAAACATGAAGATAATTATAAAATAATAAAAAACATGAAGATAATAATAATAAACATGAAGATACGAAAAGTTATTGTGAGCTTATTCTAATTCTAATTCTAATTCTAATTCTAATTCTAATTTTAATTATACTATTATTACTTAATCCACTAGTCCATTAGGTTTTACATAAGATATAAGATATAAGATATAAGATATAAGATCAGTGGAATGGTTAAACAAGTTTAAAAAGTTAAAAAAGTTAGCAAAATTCAATTTTCTCTCTTAATAATCCAAATCCAAATCCAAATAGAAACTTAAAAGAGTTTTCTAAATAGCTAAAGAGACGAATACCTATGTCAAATGGATAAAGAAAAGGTTAGCTAAGTATAACTTTTATAGAAATATAGGAATAGAGGAATTTAGGAATAGAGGAATATAGGAATATCAGAATAATAGGCCGCGCTTAAATTATAATAATAATAATAATAATTTTAATTTTAATTTTAATTTTAATTTTAATTAAAAAAACAAAATTGGAGCTGGAGATATTCATTTTAGTTTATAGTTTATAGTTTCTAGTTTCTAGTTTCTAGTTTCTAGTTGATAGTTGATAGTTGATAGTTGATAGTTTATAGTTTTTAGTTAGGTCCTAGGAGAAAATTACCTTAGTTTTTAAACAGTATAAATATAAAAGTAGTAACGTTTCTTAAACTTAACTTTAAATAAATTTTATTAGTTAACATTAGTTTATTATTAAGATAAGTACATAGTAATAGAGAATATAAAATAAAGAATAAAGAATAAAGAATAAAGAATAAAGAATAAATAATAAATATTAAATAATAAATAATTAGTTGACAATACAAAGTTAATATAAATTTAATAAATTATTACATTAACTAGTAAATTTTTATAAATTAAGGGTTAAGTTTACAGATGGTTCTGTAGTAGACCTGCAAAGTCTATCAATTTATGGTTCAATTCCATCTTAACTCTAAATCGTAGCAATTCTATTTGACTATTTGACTATTTGACTATTTGACTATTTGACTATTTGACTATTTTACTATTTTAGTATTTTACTATTTTACTATTTTACTCTTTTAGTATTTGACTATTTTAAAAAAAACATATATTATTATATTTTTTATTAGTTAGTTTATTTATGTGTTGTGTTATTATAATACAATAAATTATTATATATTATATTATATTATATTATATTATATTAAAAAAAGTATATATTTAATACAATGTTTGTTCTTCGAATGAAACAAAAAATCTAATTAATCTTTTATTTCAGTTTTAAATTTGGAGAAAGATAGATTCGAACTATCATGGCGGTAGTGCAAATACCGATGATTAACCATTATCGGATTTCCCCATTATTAATTTTTAGTTATTAGTTATTAGTTATTAGTTATTAGATTCGTTATTAATTATTAATTATTAATTATTAATTATTAGTTTTTAATAATAAAATGTTGTTATATTTAAATTTAAAGTTTTGTTATAATTTGAAATTATGAATTTGGAAATTTAGAAACGTATAATTTGTTTTAGATTACTCTTGTTTATTAATATAAAATATAAAATAATATATATAATATATAAAATATAAAATATAAAATATAAATATAAAAAATAAGTTAAGTTAAGTAAAAGTAAAAATAAAAGTAAAAGTTAAAAGTTAAAAGTAAAAAGTAAAAGTAAACAAAGTTTAAAAATTAAAGTTCTAAGAATGAATAACAAGAATAATAATCCTAGGAAGTTAAAGTAAAATTTAAAATTCAAGTTCTAAGAAGGAGTTGGAATAACAAGAATAATAATAATAATCCTAGGAAGTTTAAGAAATAAAGTATTGATTTAAGAACTATTAAAAATACATATTAAAAATACATATAAAAAATACTAATACCACAATCCTTAATCTTAGTAAGTTTTAAGAAAGTTCCATAAGTTCCAGAAGTTCCATAAGTACCCTAAGTTTCGTAAGTTCCGTAAGATTAGTCAGATTAGTAAGATTAGTAAAGTCGGTAAGACTGAAGAAAATTTATTATATAAATATGTAATATGTAATATGTAATATGAAATATGTAAAGCAAGGCTGTGACTAAAAAATTTAGTTTGACACTATCAGGGGAACAAGATACGAACAGACCGAGTCGAACGGTCAAGCCATAGGCACACCATCTTAAGAGGTGATTGTTTACCAATTCCAACATGTTCGCTAATTATTTTTTTTAATTTTATGTTATTTTATTTTATGTTATTTTATTTTAATTTAATTTAATTTAATTTTCTGTTATTTTATTTTATTTTGTTATTTTATTTTTTAAAATACAGTTTAAATATATTCAATAAATAAAAATATAAATTTTACTACTTTTAGACTTATTAATAATAAGTAATAAATAGTAAAGAATCAAGAATCAAGAATCAAGAATCAAGAATTAATAATAAATAATAAATAATAAGTAAGGCGCTGAGAGGAATTGAACATCTATAAAAGTATTAACAGTACTCCGCATTACCACTCTGCCACAGCACCATAAAATAGACAAATTATGTTTATGAAATTTAAAATTAAAGATATATTATTTAACTAAAATATAAATATAAATATAAATATAAATATAAATATAAATATAAATATAAATATAAATATAACTGAAATAATTGGTAAATATATAAATTAAATTTAGTATATAGTATATAGTATATGGTAGGCGCGGATCGAACACGCTATCTCTCCCACCCAAAGGAAGCAACGCACCAATTTGTATTCTACCATTTGAAATAATACTTCTTATATTGTTATTATAAGCCTTAATTATAAATTATAAATTATTAATTATGAATTATGAATTATGAATTATGAATTATGAATTATGAATTATAAATTATGTTATGTTATGTTATTTTTTAATTGTAATTGTAATTGTAATAGTAATAGTTTGGATAAGTTTGGATAAGTTTACAAGATATAAATAAATTTAATACTTTGATACTTTGATACTTTGATACTGTTTATACTTTGTATCTTTTAAGTAAGAGTAATAGTAATATTAATATTAATAGTAATAGTAATAGTAATAGTAATAGTTATATTAATAGTAATAGTAATAGTAATAGGAATATTCATAGTAATAGTCAGAAAAAGGAAGACATTAAATATAAAATTAGTATATCTCATTTAAAAAAATTAAAATTTAAATTAAAATTAAAATTAAAATAAAAAAAAAAGATAATCTAAATCTAAATCTAAATCTAAATATAAATCTAAATATAAATCTAAATCTAATTCTAAATCTAAATCTAAATCTAAATCTAAAATCTAAATCTAAATATAAATATAAAGTAAAAAAAGAATTAAATATAAAATATTAGAATAAATCTAAATATCCTATAAATAACAATAACCAAAACCTTATCTAATGTATTTATATCTATTTATTTATTATTATTATTATTATAATTATTAATTATTAATTATTATTTATTATTTATTATTTATTATTTATTATTTATTATTATAAATTATTGTGTCAATATTAAACATCAAGTCAATTAAAAAAATTAGTAAAGCTAAACTACATTCGCTTCCTATTAAGAAATAGTCTATTTCCTTTTTACAGAATTTAATCTCTATTTTGGGGGGGGGCGAGCTCTTCTTATCCTTAAATAATTCGAAAGTAGATGCATTAATATATTTTATATATGTCAATCTTAACTATTTAACAACTATCATTTACTAAAGTCAAGAGTCAAATCAAGAGTAAGTAAATAACTTAAAATTAAATGTCAGTAATTTGAAAGAAATAAACTAAAGTTACTTGATTAAAGTTTAAAGTATCTTTCATAACAAATTAAAGTAGAATTAACAAAAAATACAGGTATCAATTTTCCAAAAAATCCTTATATAAAAAAAGATAGAAATTAAATTCTCTCTCCTCTCTAACGGCAAAGAGGATTTATTAGTATCTAGAGGTTAGATTCACGCTTTATATACCATCAGCATTTATCTATTATGTTTGTGGCTACCCAACTATGCAGGTTATACTCCAAATCTTCCACCTCCTAATGTTTCGCGTTTTTCACGCTAGCAAAGAAAGCATTATATTATATCAAATGAGTAGGAACCATATATTTAATATTTAACTATAACACCGAGTTAGTATTTACTTAATTATATGATTAATCACTGAAACCTGATTCAACTACTCTTCCAACTAATTTGCTTTCTAATCAAAGTTTTAATTAATCTTATCAATATAAACAATTCTTCTGTATAATCCCACAATTGGTACACTAGTGAAACACAGCCTATTGATCCTTTCGTACTAGAAGGTCTGCCTCCTTTTACTATTCTTCCCTAATGAAGATAGGGCTTTATTTTAGTATTAATAATATTATCTTTAAATATTAATATCTATTTTAATATTATCTAACTAATTGGAACTATATTTTCATTATTTAAATTTCTCATTTATATAACTAAACACGTATAGTCTCTGAAAAATTATTCTTTTTTTTGCTGATCATAAATATTTTATATTATTAAGATTATAACTTTATAGCTTTATTAGCATATTAGTACTTAAATATGATTATATTAGGTTTCAGCATTTAGTGTTTTTTAAATACGGCCCCTATTAAAGAATTTTTGTTTTTATTAAATTTTAAATATATAATTGTTAATCATTAATAAGTTATTGTAAATTAATAGATAAATCTAAATTGTATAATTATTATGTAAGATGTTTTTAGCTAACACCCTCTAATAATGAACCATTTTTGAAAGGGGTCACCGTACTGACTTTAGACTGATGACCCATCTCACAATTGAATTTAACAATTCAAATATCTGAATTATTTATTCCATAGTAATTAAGTCAAAATTTCGAACTATTTCTTTCTTTATTTTTAAAATAAATTATAATTTTAAATTATCTCTTCGGTATGTCTTCCATTCCAAACTATTTTTGTATTTGCGAAAGTTTAAGTTTTTTGGGAGAAACATAAGCATTAGCATAAGCATAATCATAAGAATAAGAATAAGCATAAGCATAAGCATAAGAACCGCGGGTAATTAAACCACTCTTTAAACTTTTTAATACTAATTAAAGTAAAATTTTTAAAGTTTGAAAAGAATGCGAATTATATTACACTAAATTATATTAAATTAAATTAAATTAAAATTAACAAAAGGTTTCTTAAATTAATTTATAAAGATTATACGTATAGTCTCTGAGGTAATTAAATAAAAAAATTTTTATTATATAATATTACCAGCTGGTTATACACTTACTTTTTTGTTATTGTTAACAAACAGATTCTGACTTATAAATTTTAACTATAATTATTAAGTACTGTTTGATATATTATATGTCCTTCCAGCTTACAGTAAATTTTGCCGACGCAAGTCTTTGTTTCTGTTTTTCTTTTTTGATAAACATCTTTATTTTTATATTTATATTAATATTAATATTTATATTTATATTTATATTTATATTTATATTTATATTTATATTTATATTTAAAATAAGATTGATAAACCCTACGTCGTACTAAACCCAACTCGCGTGCCCTTTTAATCGGCGAACAGCCGAACCCTTCAAAGCTCTTACTCCTCGAGGAGAGGACGAGTCGACATCGAGGTGGCAAGCATCCAAGACAATGTGTACTCTCTCCGGATATTACCCTGTTATCCCTAGCGTAACTTTTATCTATTGATCCCTACCTAATCCATACAAAGATAAGGGGTCACTATGCCCTGGTTACCCATCTGATTGGCTTATTGGCACTCTCAGTTAAGCATGCTTTCCCCATTACGGCCTACGTAACCTTAAACTGGTTAATTGATTTCCTTTCAATTTCTAGCATACCTTTAGTGTGAATATTTTAATATTTATTTGTTAACAAAAGAAAATATCTTTAGTCCGTAAAAATAATTTGTAGAATCTCGACATTAATTACTGCTAAGCAAGTAATGTTTAACCTATCATAATCAATATAAATATAAATATAAATATAAATATAAATATATAAATATAAATATAAAATAAAAATAAAAATAAAAATATTAAAAAAATAAGCGCGTGATAAAAATTTTTTAATCTCTTTGGATGTACTTTGCTACTATTTTAAAGACGACCGCCCCAGTCAAACTGCCAATTAGTCAGCTGTCCCTTTTTCTATTTATGAATTAAGGTTAACATCAACCCAATAAAAGCTTTAAGGTCTTCCAATTTTCGTCACTCGACATCCCTAATTACTATTAGCAAAGATTGTTCTAGATCGACGTGGTGACTAACTACAGTAGAAGTTGCTAGGGTCTGTTGAGGCCATATAATGCTTTACAACATTAAATCCTCTAAGAACTGTACGTGCCACTTTCATGGCATACAGCTCAAGCATTCATTTTTATTAAATTCTTTTTAGTTTTCGATAAATTATAAACAAATATAAAAAAAAAAGTGATTATTCTTAAGTTTCTCCTAGGAGGATCACAATTTTATTTCATTTGCGTGGGGGATTTAGCATGGAGTGCCAAGCGAGAATCATAAATAATTTTTTCGATTAATGTTAATCCTTCAACAGTTTTATGTGCTCCAGCGTTTTTTAGTTCCACAACTTTTTTTCAATTTAAATAATCAATTTGTTTTCTAGTTAACATTGGATGTTCATCAACAAATTTAATAATTGCAGCTGTATCTCTAAATACAAATCTATTAAGAGATCTAGAATTTTTACATTCCATAACATCATTATAATTATATTTTGGCTTAATATATCCACCACCAAAAAAATTTTTAATAGCTAATAATACTCAAACATCATGACTATTTTGTCCTATTTCTAAAGAAGAGTCACAACGTTGAAAAGTATAAGTTTTTCCTTTACTAATGCTTTTTGATTTAGCTAAATAATTATAAAAAGTTCCTTCACCTGAAATAAATGCTTGTACTCACTCAGGTGATAATTTAAACATTAATTCGTTTGGTTTTTGAGAAAAAAATCTACCCTCTGACATCTGACCTCTTTGAGGAGAGGAGAGGAAAGAAAAATAATTTTTACAATGATTAAATTTATCTTCAAAAGATCTTTTTTTATTCATGTTTTCCATAATAAGATTAATTTCAGTTAAACCTTTTGAAGTTAGATGTTCTTTTTTACTTATTTTTATTGCAATTTTTTTTCAATCTTGATAATTAAGAAACTTAGAAGTAAGACAAGGGTATTTTTCAAAATGAGGAATAATAATTGTTAATATATCCTTTAACGCTGAAACTCTGAATTTCTTTGTATCTGTTTTTCTATTATCAATTACTACACTACCACATTTAAAAAAAGATGTTAATCCATATAATATACCATCAGAATTAACCTTTTGAGTGACTTTTAATTCTAATTTAATAGTATGACCTGATTTTGAAACAGTAAAAGCACCTTCACCATCTACTAATCCTGTCACTTGTCAAGGTGTTAAGTTTAATTTAGAATTTGATTCTTTCATGTTAGTTTTTTATCTGGTTTTTTTTATTTCAAATTTAACTATTAGTTAGTTAGCAATAAAATAGATAGGAGCAGAAAGCTCAGGATTTTGAATTTTTGAAAGCGGACGTTTATGTAACGCTTTTATGAGACTTACGAAAGTAAATATATCTATATCTTAAATTAATAATCTCTTCTACAGCTAGTTTTTTCAATTATTCATATTTATTCTTGTAAAATCAATAATAAGTTAAAGGATCCAAGCTACGCAAAAAAGTCTAAAAAATAAATTCAAATTTAGTAATAGGGATTAATTTAATATGTGATAAAAAGTTTTTTTATAATTATTTAGATTAATAAATTTTAAACAGAAAAATTTAATTTAAATTTAACTATTTTTAATAAAATATAACACCAATTTAAAGTCAGCATCTTTTCAGATCAGTTAAATATTAACTTATTCTTATCATTACAATAAGACATTTGCTTTTTTAAATATCCTCTGCCTACTAACGGTTATATCATTTCGCAATGATACCGCCAAACGAATAAATAGTTTGGTTGTTATTAGGTTTACCTAGTTTTTACAAAAATACATTAATGAATTCACTTAGGACTTCGCTATACATAAATAGATATTTGACCCATTAAGAACAATACGGGATATTTTTCTACATCTATATTTATGCATCGAACACGAATTCACAGTAAAGTTGTCCTTATGATTCTAGCTCTAAATTGAAATTTAAATTTAATTTTTTATTTGTTTTAATTTACAGGCTTTATGCTTTAAAATTACTTTCAACGCATACTGTTTGAGCTCAGATAATGGATTATCAGGAGGGTTTACACCTCATTATTTTTGTAAACTTTTCTAGTCGCTATTTATATACATTTTTGTTTATTCAAACTCCCTGATGTATGTATTTTTAATTTTCCCGTCCCCCATCAGGCACACCACGCATCTGCACGTGTAATTCAATTTCACTGAGCAAGTTGTAGAGACAGTGAAGCCATCATTTTATTATTCATACCAGACCGCATTTAACGGCCAATTTATTTTGCTACCTTTGGATCCTCAGTGTTAAGACCGCTATTAACCAGACTTTTGATCAGTAACAGTTTCCTATCACCTTTCTTTCGTTGATGGCATTGGGCAAATTTCAATCGCTATACTACCATTTACATGATTGCAGCGATTTGTGGTTGAGATAGGTAGGCCAATTCTAGCTTTCCCCCTCTAAGAACCGTGCGTGCAACTTTCATCGCACACGGCTCAAGCAATTTTATAACTCTTGAATTTATATTTTGTATTTATTATTTGACTTTATAACTCTTGAATTTATATTTTGTATTTATTATTTGACTGTTTCTAAAAAAAAAACCTTTTTATCATAAACTTTACCTACTGATTGAGTTAACTCTCTTTGATTTAAAAAATTATCTAAATACTTGTAATAGATTTAAATCACCTGTATTTTGAGTAATAGAAAACTAAAAAGATTTGTGTAAAGTTATACATAACCATAACAATAATCCTAGGATTTGAAAGTTTAAAGTTTAAAGAAATATTTATACCTAAATAAACAGAAACAGAAAAACAACCTTAACCAGAAGTAAAACCAGAAATAAAAGTTGTATCTCTCCTCGGTTTCCAATCAAAGATCAAAGAACTGGGAGTAAAAGTACAAAATTTACAAAGTAACAAAGTAACAAAGTAACAAAATAAAAAATTTTTTATATGCTTAACGTTGCCATACGGCTCCATACGAAGAGAATAAAAATACCCAAAAGCAAGTCAGCATCTTTTCAGATTAGTAATCTTACCTATCATAATCATTACAATTATGCATTAGCTTTTTGCTTGTCCTCTACCCACTAATTGATAATTAACATTACTGTTTATCCTCTTTTCTTAAATAGATCTTAAATTAGATCTAAATTATAGATTAGTAATTATTGGGTTTACACTGTTACTTAATAAATACTTTAATAATAACTTTAGGTTTTCATTCTACGCCGGAGATAATGTGTTAGATCAGTTATTTTATAAAAAGGAAAATAACTCTATCTCAAATAAAGAAAAAAAAAAATAGTTTTTTTAAATCTGTTTATATTTTAAAATATAAAAACATAATAATATTTAATATTTAATTCTTTAATTTTAACCTGGTATAATTGCACATCAGGTGACTGTTCTAACGACGCCTATAACATGAATTCAATTAATTTAACCTTAGTTATTTAGTCTAGCAAAATTATTTTACTGCAAATATAAAATATAATTACATTGTCCTAATAGCTTAAAACATATTTGTTACCAATTATGCTCTTATTAGTAGACTTATGAGGATCTAAACTCATAGTGGGTTTCCACCACATTATTTATTAAATCTTTCCAGCTCGCACTTTTTAGTAAACAGTTGGGGCTTCCGATTTTGTGACCCTCTATCAGTTTTACAAATTCGTAAAAAAAAATCTGTATCAAATAGGTTCTTCTTGTTGTCTAACGTAGGAAGAGTTTTTGCCGAGTTCCTTAACAACTTTTAGCTCAACGCCTTAGTATTCTCTACTAACGAACCTGTGTCGGATTGGGTACGGTAGAAAACGATATTTTTTAGAATATAAAATTATTTAAAACCATTATTCACGTGATTCCTATAATTTTTCATAAGATAAAACTTCGTAAAGTTTCAATTTTTGATACTTATTAAATTTTAACGAAAACTAATTAAAAAATAAAAATATAATTTAAAAATTAGATTAAAACAATAAGCTTAGTTTAGTTAATTTTATATTAATAAGTAAAACTTATTTACGATTTCTCAAACTCTGACATCTTATTAAAGATTAAATATTATTTTTTTTGACTGCTTATCTAATTTAGGTTTAAATCTTATTATATAAATATATAAATATAAATAATATAAAAAGATCAGATTATTAATAATAAATACAGCATAAAGGATTAGCCTCCCTTTATCAAGGAGTTTAATAAGTTACCAAACTCGAACTTAATAGATTGCTATAATATTACTTATAGTTCATATAGCTAATTTTTTTAAGCGATAAAGGTAATCATTAAATAATGTTAATTTATATAAATATAAAAAACAGAATTAAACAGGGCAATAGTTTGTATTTAATAATCAAAATAATAAAAAATCTTTAAATAAGAAATATCGTTAAATCATTAATTTCAAGTTCCATTAATTATACTATTTAATTAAAAATGTATAATTTTCTTACACTGGACTTTCTGACTTATACTCATCAGCCAAAACATTGGTTTTGGTCCTTAGAGACCGCTCTAAAATGCAAGGTATATAAACTTTCTCTCTTACAACCCTTTCGTATTCGGCGAGAAGTATTGTAACTTCTTTTCGTTACTCATGTCAGCATTATCGCTTCAGTTAACTATAAACAATGAAACACTGTTTAATTATAGTATGGACTGAATGTTCTATTACCTTAGTTAAGAATAAATATATTATAATTATGATTATTTTTATTATATTGTTATTCTATTCAAAACCAACACGATATCGGTTGATTATTTAGACCCGTTAAATTTTCAGTGCGCACAATCCTAAGGCTGATGCGTTGTTATACGTTCATTAATAGTAGACCACCACCCTGACCCCTATTAAAGCATATAATTCCCAAAATAAATAATTTTTTTTAAATGTTAAATAATAAATAATGTAATCCAATACCCTCAGTTACAAATACCAATTGCAGGGGTTAAATGATTGTTGTTATCATTAAATTTTAAAATTGAACTTCCAATACCCAAACTTAAGTTAAAGCAGGATAAACTATACTACTATCTCTCTCAAACTTTATTGATAGAAATCCTAACTGATGAACTTATAACTAATAACATAAGAACAAATTAAAAAAAGATTTAGTCTATTAAGATTAAACTTCTTGTGAGTGAATTTCCTTTAATAATTTAATGTACTCTTCTTTAGTTATTCTTCGTCGTTTTCCAGATTTATTTGCATTATAAGCTAATTCCACAATTTCCAACTTAGTTTCCAATGTTAGAGGTTTTTCATTTTGAAGCATAAAACAGACTTTTCTAAAAATATCATAATGGTCAGCTCGTTCAGAAAATATTGGATTAAGATCCATAAATGGAATAACAACATTTGTTAATTGTGTTAAACCATGAACCCTATAATTATAATATGTTGGTCTTTTTCGTACAACTGAACCTATATTATTAAATTGTTCTTTAATTTTGTTTAATAAAGGAATAGATGCTGTATCCATAGTAATATTAAAACCAGGTTGAATTCCACCTTGTGCAGAAAATGATATTCAAAAAGAACCATCACCATCGATTATACCTGATATATTATCATTTGTAACTGGAGTGTCAATTGTATTATTTGTATTTTCTATTAATGGTAAATTAGATCCATTTGAAATGCCAAAAATTTGATAAATTTCGTTAATTCGTTCAGGAGTTCTAAAAGTTACTTTATTCATAGATAAAGCCATTTTTACAGTTTCTTTTTTCCATTTATTATCTTTATTATTCTTATTGTTAATTTGTTTCTCTATAATAAGTTTTAATAAATTAAAAGCATGTAATTTAGCGCAAACAAGCGGATTTAAGTTAAAATGAGGAATAATTATATTTACTAAATCAGCTCTTTTAGTAACTATGAAACTTGCTGTATGATTTGCTTTAGATACTGTTACACTTCCGCAACCAAAATATTTACAAATTAGATCTAATACATATTTTGAGGTCAGATCAGCTGTAATATTAAAAATAGGACTAAAGTAAATTGCTTTTTTAGCAGATATTATTAAAGCACAACAAAAAGATCCATCAGTTTGAGTTAAACCAGTAATATAACCTGGAGTCATTTTAAATTTTTGTTTGTTTTGGTTCATTGTTGTTGTATTTGTTGTAGCATTATTATTATTATTATTATATTTATTTTAGGAAATTTTATTTACAGAATATAAAGTTATAATTATTTTAACTTGAGTTAGGGGGCTAGCCTTTCAAGTGACGTGGGGCAAAAACTTTTCCAGGTCGAACCAACAACCTTCTAATTATATACTAAATAAACAAAGAATGTAAATATTTTGATGATAGACATAGAATAATACTATTCTTTAATCGTAAAATTCTACCATTTGAAAATCAATTATTTTCATAACTGAAAGACTATGTCATTCTATTAATCTTTAATATGAAATTTTAAATCTTAAATCTTAAATATAAAATATGAAATCTTAAATTTTAAATAACAACAAGAAAAATAGGTTTAGCGTTATAGTCGTTGAAGAATAAAAAAAAAGTATCTTGCAAATTACCCATGTTTATTATATTTATATGTTTAATTTTTACTAAATAATTTAGTTAAAACATCTTTAGGGATTTTTAGCATATAGCTTGAATTTTTTTGTTTGTTTGAGCTCAGTGGTTAATTGATGAGAATAAATCTAAGCTCACTAGTCAGCTGTATTCTTGTTGCCACATCCTTAATTTCACTTAATAATCATGGGGGACCTAGATCAGTGTTAACGGCTGTTTCCGTCTTGACTGCCCAACTTAGCTTGAACAGTCTGAATATCTATTATAAAATTGTATGTAATTCCGAGATTCGCTTCCAATGGTAAGGTTTTCAAGGCCCCCGCAACCTAAACTCCTATTAATAAAAATGAATATTAAATATTCAAAACATAATACTTGTTGGGAATTGCCGTGCTGTACCTCCATAAATCTTAAATAGACTCTATACTTAAATATATTTCATAGAAAACCAGCTAGAAGTAGGTTAGATTGGCATTTCCAATTTAAATTATTCTGTAATTTACATTACAGTTTAGACTATACCTTCAACTCTATTTTACCTTAGGTTAAAATGATTATATATTAAAACTATTTTATTTCTATCTATATTTGAAATAATATGAATATTATAATTATGTAGTATTTCTATTACTATAATTATTACTATTACTATTATTATTAAACTTACTGTTAATATTAAATATTAAATATTAAATATAAATGAAATTATAAATATATATATATATATAATGATCTTACCATAGTAAATGAAAACATTTAGAGTGCCAGCGTGTTGCCTTCAACTTCAATCACTACATTATTAAATATTATTAATATATAATAAATATAGAATATATTGAAAGCCTTATTTTTTCAAATAAAGTCGTTACAGGGTAATATTAAGTCTTCGATTATTAATTTTACTTTTTAATTTAAATTTTAATAAACCGAAATATAACTTAAAAATTTTAAGTTGTTTTCTAAAATAATAAAACTTCCCACGGTATTTTTTTTTATATCTTTTTGTTAATAAATAATAAATAATAAATAATAAATAATTAATAATTAATAATTAATAATAAATAATAAATAATAACAAATAAAAAAGTTCCACCGTAATGAGCTGGTTCATAAAAAGAGATTACTCTCTAATCGGGCAAAACGCTTACCGCTTTCGAGACCTCATCGGAGAATAATGCAACATTCACCCGTTCGATCAATTATAATCTGGACCTCGAAAGATCACCTACCGTCGGGTCTAATAGAAGTAACTTATCCCGTTATTATAATTATAATCCAGTCGCTTTCGCTAGGGCTTTTAACCTTGCTACTCCTATTAACTTGCTGACCCAATTGGAATAGGTAGGCCCTCACGGGCTTTCCCCTCCTAAGAACCGTACGTGCGACTTTCACCGCATACGGCTCAAGCAGTCATTCAGACAAAAAAGATTAGAATTTCCTTTTATCTGGCTATTAAATAATTAACTATTTACTTGATATTCTACATTTTACATTTTACATTTTACAATTTCCTATTGTTCGTAGTTATCAGTTCTATATGTTACGCTATAATTAATAATTAAGATGAAATATTTTATTTTTATGTAAAAGTTTAATTTTAATATTAGATACAGAATAAATTTTACCTTCGCTCAAACTCACAAAAAACATAACTGGTATAATATGGAACAAAGTTTTTTTATATTGATTTTGTAATTTGTTATTTTGATTTTGTAATTTCCTAGGAATAATTTATAATTTGTAATTTGTAATTTCCTAGGAGTAATTTGTATACTAAGTTAATGTTATTTTTTAATTTTGCCCTTACAATTTGATTTTGTAGATCTCGAACTTTCTTACTTTAAAGTTACGCACAATAAACAATAAACAATAAAGTATATGATAATTTTTGGTTAGCATATTGAAAGCCGTTACTATAAATTTAAAATTAAAATTAAAATTAAATAAATTGATACTGGATAATCGTGATTAAATAGATTAATTTAACAAGTTATAGAGTTTTTTAATATCTAAAACATGATTAAAGCTTTTTGAATTATAATTATAATTATTCTTACAATGTTTTTTAATTTGTTTTGGACTCTTAATTTTTTGTAATGTAATGATGACCACCAGATTCAAGTTAGCATCCTTTAAGATTAGCTCATTTAGAGCTTATAAGGTTACTTATTGTGTATCCTTCATTCGCTTTTTGAATCCTCTTCTACCTCCTTTTCGTTATATACATTTCGGCAAGAATAATTATCATAGCTTTATAATATACCTCTGATTAAATTAACTAAAATAAATAAAAATTAATAATAATAAAATATAATCAGTAAAAATGAGGCTTACCAAGTTCCCAATTAAACACCGTTAAATACTTTACCTTTCTAGAATTAAAAAGAATTAAAAACAAATTAATCAGAATTAAAAAAAATTAATCAGAATTAAAAAGAATTAAAAAAAATTAATCAGAATTAGAAAGGCGAACAGAGGTTCATACTTTACTTCGGTAGTTATATAGACCATAGAGTTATTGCCAGCATAAGAAACAAACCCTAACTACATCCATTAAGTTTAAAGACTTAATATGACTTTTTACGAAGCCTAAATTTACATATGTTCACTTTCGTTAACCACGTTCAGTATTTTTCTCTAGCACTTTACGTTACATTGTCCCTTGAGCTTCACACCTTAAAATTACTTTCAACGCATGTCAAGGTAGAGATATCCCTATGGTCTGGGATAATGGAATCTCACCATATTGTTTTAAAGAGCATCTTGTCGCACTGTTGAGATAGGTAGGCCCTTTCAGGCTTTCCCCCTCTAAGAACCGTGCGTGCGAGTTCCCCCGCACACGGCTCAAGCATTCGAACCACAAATTATTCCGATTTCGCAGAATGTTTGTAGGGGCTTTTCAATTTCCTTTTTTAATTTAAGATTTACTTACCTCTCATTTGTCTTAATCTTATCTTGAACTTTAAAGATTTGATTTATGATATCGAACACCTAATAGAAGTTAGCCACCTTTTGGTGTAGGAGAATCTCCTTATCCATTCCATTACAGAAGTGGCATTCGCTTTTTCTATCTTCCCATACCCACTGATCGATGTAGAAATTTCACACAAAAAAAAAATTAATAATTAATGTGGTTATAAACTATCTCCTTCCTTTCGGTTAGGAAATCATTGGGCTTACCAAGTTCCGATATTGATACTTTATATGATTAAGATTTTGGTTAGATACTATGATCGGCTGGATTTTTAGGGTCCCGGCTTCGCCTGCATAAACGACTCACTCCCTTCCAGAATTTTATCAGTATCAGTTAAACTAAAAAAGTTTATCATACTAAAACATCTGTTACCGACCTTAATTTACATATCTTTACTTTCATTTAACCTTTTATCTTTAAGCCTAAGCCATCAAAATGTTTGTTTTTTTGATTAAGGCCATTGTCATATTACCTTCACACCCAGATTTTGTATCTACGCATGTAATATTAGGCTCAGATAGGGACACATCTGGAGACAATCACGTCTCATTATCAATATCAGCTTTCATGTCGGACTATGCAAAAGGTACACTGTTATTCTTAAAACGACAATATTGTGTTTAAAATTTTCAGCTGCTTATAGGGTTACTAATTCTTGACTATTTCAACGCCTCTACTTAGAGTGCACTCGTTTCAAACTTTCCTTTACAGTACTATTCGCTATCGCTAAATTTATTATACTTAGCCTTAGAGGATGGATCCCCTATATTCCAACAAGTTAACACTCGTTGTACTTTTTACGGTATATCTTAACGTGAATAAGATAACCAAAGATGTTTAATCTTTTTTAATTTACAATTTAAATATAAATATAAATATAAATATAAATATAAATAATTAATATAAACAATGTAAACTTTTTTATTTATTACTCTACGGGAATTTGGTCTACCCTCTTTGTCCCCAATATTAGGATTTTTACACATTAAATAACTTAATAGATAATGCTGTCTCCAAGTTCATCGAAATTACAACTCATTAGAATAGGAATTCTACTTCCTACTCAACTTGAATCACCCTAGAGACCATCAAGTTAATAAATAATTTTAGGCTAATCCGATTTCACTCACCATTACTTTCGGAGTCTCGGTTGATTTCCTTTTCCTTTCCCTAATGAAATGTTTTACTTCGGGAAGTAATAATATGAAGGTTTCCCTTAGGAACGTTATTCGTTAAGTTAATCTATTTATAATTAAATAGTATGAATAACTTTTGGGTAAATACCCTCCTTTTTAATAAATTTGCTTTTGTAATCCTTAATAACCCCTTTGAATACTATTCTGCTATATTTTATTTTACAAGACATTAAATTTTATGTATTATGAAATCATATGTTTGTTTTTATATATTTTTTTTGATGTTTAAACAATATTGTCATCGATACTTTTATTCAAATTAATATTAATATTAAAATTAAAATTAAAATTAAAATTAAAATTAAAATTAAAATTAAAATTAAAAATAGGCGGTACACTCATCAAGAGTCCTACGATTATTTAAATTCCCACTTCAAATTAAAGATCCAAATCTACTTGCCGAATCCTATGGGAAATTTCCTATGGGAGAGTTAATTTATTATTATTGTTATTGTTATTGTTATTGTTATTTTTATTCTTATTATTATTGTTATTGTTATTGTTATTGTTATTGTTATTTTATTAGGATTATTGCCTTTATATTTATTTATGAACTCTTGTAAAAAAGGCTTAATTCAATGTCTAATGAGTCTATCTATTAATATTAATCATATCTAAAAAGTCACATTTCTTCATTCCTATTACCTTGCTAATATAAAACTTAATTTTTATTACCCTGCTAATATATAAATCATAAGTAAAAAACTGGAGGATCACCATCTTATGTGTTAATCTTAATCTGAATTTTAATAATCTTAATCATGTTTGGAAATTTTAAGCCTCACCCTCATCCTAATCCTCATACTCATACTCAGACTCATACTAATACTAAGAGTAATACGAATACTAATACTAAGACTAAGACTAATACTAATACTCATACTCATACTCATACTCATACTCATACTAAGACTAAGACTAATACTAATACTAATACTAATACTAAGACTAAGACTAAGACTAAGACTAAGACTAAGACTAATTAAAAGTAGTACTAAGTTTTAAATTTAAATATAAATATTAATTATAATTAAACTATTAGTAAGGTTTCAAAACTTAACCTCTTTTTAAAAAAGCAAAAGCATTATTTAACAAATCTAATTTTTTATTAATTTAATTAGATTAAAATACATATAATATAAACTATGACATTCGATTTACTTTTTTTATTTATTTTCTCTCTGATTTTCAATTTTATTATGCTAGTTGCATTTAAATTAGGTTTATTCGGTAAAAATATCAGAAAAACTACAAAAAGATTTTTAATAAAACAACCTATATCAATTTATTTTTCATATTTTGGATTTATTTTTTTACTTTTTTTTTATATTAGTTTTCAAACAATATACTGTGAAGATTATACAATTACAACAGTTATAGAAAACGTAGAAGTGAGCTTAACTGGAGAAGTATTAAACAATTTATTTAAGTCTTTAGGATCTGCAGGAGCATTCCAAGCGGGGGTTCACATAGCAGCTGCAATTCTTGCAAAACATAAAATATCCGCTTTACCAAAAATAGGGGCAATAGGAGGAACCGGGGCTGGATTTTCTATTATATATAATGCAGTAAATCATGCTAATTTTTTTTCAAATTCATCAGCTAAATCAATAGCTTTATCTCTAGGACAACCTAAATCTATAGATCCGAATATTAGTTCAGATGGTTTAAATAATATATTAACTAAATTTTTTGGTGGAGTTAAAATTGAAACAAAAATACCAGTACAAGTTAATAATTTTCAAGTGCGAGGTTCAGAACAACAAACATCAGATGTTATTCAAGCATTAAACAATAATGATCCTAATTGAAGAGACTTATTTATTAACTCTCCTATAGAATCAGGAGATAATTCATTGCTTAATTATATTTTAGAAACTTTACCAAATAGCTTAAATCTTCACTTCATTAATATATATCTTCTTACAATGATAATAATCATTTTCACTTGCAAAATTATTCTTGACAATAATATTAATTTAGAATTCCTTAAAAATTATATATTTGGTAAATATCTATACTGAGGTATTAATAAATATCTGAATATTTGACGGGGATCTACAAACTTATGAATTTATTATTTATTATTTTGTGTTTTAATATTTCATTCAGGCTCAGCTTATGCCGTTTATCAAGTACTGGAAGCAGTAAAATCTGTTCAAAGTTAATAGTTAATTAACTTAATTAAAAAAAAAACACATTCTAACCCCTGTCCATTTATTATGTTATATTCTTATTATTATGTTAGGATTATTATTATTATTATTATTATTATTTATAATTTTATTATTTTAATTTTTATTCTTAATATTCTAATTATGGGTGATTAGGATTCTTAGTGGATATAATCATTTTTTTATGTACGGTTACAGGTAAAAAGGTAAAAGGTAAAAAGGTAAAATATTGACTTTCACATTTAAATGTCATACTGTTAAATTAATTATATTATATATAGTAATAGTTATAGTTATACTTATGCTGATATTTATATTTATAGTAATAGTAATAGTTATAGTTATAGTAATAGTAATATTTATAGTAATAGTCATAAAATAAGTAAATAAATTATAAACTTTTATATTAATCTAAGTATATTTTTAATATTAATTTTATCAGCTATTAAAGAATTAAATAATTAATAATTAAAGAATTAAAGAATTAAATAATTAAAGAATTAAAGAATTAAATAATTAACTAACTAAATAATTCAAGAAATATAAAACTAAATAAATAAAGTAAGTAAATATCTAAATATCTAAATATCTAAATAACTAAATATAACTAATATCTTAAATAATTAAAAAATTTAATAATTAAATAATTAAAGTCAATAATAACAGAATTAAATAACTAAATAATTATATCTAACATTATTTTTTAGAATTTATAATAATAGCATTTTTAAATTTATTATTAATATCAGCATAAAATGTTTTATTCCAATCTTGTTTATTTTGTTTTACGCATTTAATAATTTTTTATTATCTCATTCGTTTAATAAAATATAAAATATAAAATATAAAATATAAAATATAAAATAAATAACTTTATATTAAATATTAAATATTTGTAATCATAGATAATTTATATAAACATTATTACTAAATGAACTTAAACTAATACATCTGTTTCTTAAATTAGTAAATTAGTAAATTAGTACATTAGTACATTAGTACATTAGTACATTAGTAATTAGAAATTAGTAATTAGTTATTAGTATTATTTTTAATATTAGTATTAGTATTTGTATAAATAGTTATTTAATTTTAATAAGACAATATTAATAGTTATTGACAATTATTAATAGTTATTGAGTGGGCAAGCAATAAAGTTTATAAATTATTATTTATTTTATATTTTAAAAATAGTTTTTAACTAGCTTATATTCCTGACTTAGATTACTTATAAATTTAATAAGTTCCGATTACCGCTGGAGAATACATTTTAATCTTACATATTATATATTTTATATTTATATATTTATTTATTATTAATTTCTTAACGTTATAAAGATATTTATAGTTATACTGATATTTTTATTTTATTATATATAAAATACTAACTTTAGTTTATATGTATATTTCCAGTCTTAAAAGTAGTTAATCATAGTTATAAGAATAATAATATTAATATTTATAGTTATAGTTATATTTATATTTATATTAATAGTAATAGTTATATTTATATTACAAGTAATAGTTATTAGTTATTTAATAGTTATAGTTATTATTTATTTAATAGTTATAGTTATTACTTATTTAATATTTATAGTTATAGTAATAGTTATAATAATAATAAAAGTCATTAATAGTAATACTAATACAAATACTAATAATAACAAATTATTTATATTTATAGTTATTAAAAATAAACAACAAACAAATAAACAAATAAACAAATAAACAAATAAACAAATAAACAAATAAAAATTGTCTTTGTAACTTTGTAACTTTGTAACTTGTAACTTTTTAATCTATCATACGAATATGCCGAAATTGGTAGCCGGGTCAAGCTTAGGTTTTGATGATTTTACACTCATAAGAGTTCGAGTCTCTTTATTCGTAATATACTTATTAATAAACTATAAAAATAAATAAAGCTTTAAACAAAAAAATAAATAAAATTAAATAAATAAAATTTTTCTTTGCTTTTCTTTTCTTTTCTAGTTCTTTTCTTTTCTAGTTCTTTAAAAAAACAAAATATAAATATAAATATTCAGATAAATATAAATATTCAGATAAA